>OLOV01000047.1_pt1 | contig 85490 bp, 81 predicted proteins | sample 1672931 | NCBI WGS metagenome assembly OLOV01 (sample SAMEA3136738, study PRJEB25190) | human gut metagenome | biome: human gut; feature: human-associated habitat; material: faeces | place: Austria | collected 2013 | reverse complement strand
GGAGGAATGGGACGCCATTCCCGCGCAGGAGTGCGGACTGGACGCCGACGAGCGCGCGCTGCTGCAAGGCGCATTGGCAAACCTTAACGATGAGGAGCGGCGCGTTGTGCTGCTCCACGCGGTCACGGGCATGAAGCATCGGGAGATCGCGGCGCTGCTGGCGCTGCCGCTTCCTACCGTCCTGTCGAAATATCACAGAGCATTGAAGAAGATGCGAAGCTGTCTGGAAGGAGATGACGCCCGATGACCAATGAAAAAATGGAGCAGCGTCTGGCTTCGGCGGTGGAAAAGACCGCGCCAAACGACGTGAACGGCGTTCTCTCCCGCTGTGATGAGCGGAAAGGAACGGTGATCCCCATGACGACGAAGAAAACGACAAAGAAACGGTGGACAACGCTTGTGGCTGCCTGCCTTGCGGTGCTGCTGCTGGGCGGCGGAGGCGTGTTCTATCAGCAGGCCCATGCGGTGGCGTCCGTGGTGTCGCTGGATGTGAACCCCAGCATTGAACTGAAGGTGAATCGGAGCGAAAAGGTGCTCGTCTGTACGCCGCTCAATGAGGATGCAAAAGCCATCCTGGCGGATATGAGTAATGGGGCTGATCTCAAGGGCGCAAAGCTGGACGTGGCAGTGAACGCCATCGTGGGCAGTCTCGTGCGAAACGGCTATCTCGACAGCATTTCCTCCGCCATCATGATCTCGGTGGAGGACAAGGATACCGCCCGTGCGGAAAAGCTCCAGCGGGAGCTGACCAGCGCCGTGGACGGCGTGTTACAGACCAGCGAAGCAAAGGCCGCCGTCCTGACGCAGACGCTGACGCAGGACGCGGCGCGGGAGCAGCAGGCCCGCGAAAACAATATTTCTACCGGCAAGGCGGCGCTGGTGAACCGCGTCCTCACCATCAACCCGTCACTCAAGTTTGACGCGCTGGCAAAGCTCTCGGTGGAGGAGCTGAAGAACCTTGCGGAAACGGGCGCACCCGCTATGCCCATCGGCAAGGACAAGGCCATGGACATTGCTGCGGCAGCGTTCGCCAAGGCATCCACCGCGAAGATGGCGTACAGCGAGGTTGATCCCGAGCTGGACGAGTCCCTCGCCCACTATGAGGTGGAGATCAGGAGTCAGTCCGGTGAGGAGTTTGAGTACAAGATCGACGCCTACACCGGTGCGATCCTGGAGAGCAAGCGCGAGGCGGCTGACGGAACGGAGATGCCTATGGTGCAGCCCTCCAACCCTGCGGCCTCCGGAGACATCGGTCACGCCAAGGCGAAGTCCATCGCCCTGAACCACGCGGGTGTGAGCAAGAGCAAGGCGTATGACATGGAGATCGAGCTGGACGACGAGGACGGCACGCTCGTCTATGAGGTCGAGTTCAAATTCGGCGGCATGGAGTACAGCTACGAGATCAACGCGGCCACCGGCGCGATCCTCAAGCACGAGGCGGAGCTGGATGGCTGAAAGAAAATGCGCGAGCCGCTGCAATACAGCGGCTCGCGTCTTTTTACGGTTTACGGGTTATACAGAATCAAGTGCAGAATAGGTAAGGGTCATAACGCTGCGGAAGTCCGACCAGCGCAGGGCGCACAGCTCACCCCGGCGACAGCCAGTAGCCATGGTCAGCAGATAGAACACACGGAAGCGCCGTGCACCTTTGAGCGTTGCGGACAATCCTGGTTAGAAGTGCCCCAAAGAGAAAATGCAGGAGTGCCGGAAAGAGCCAAGGAGGGAACAAGAAGCCTCGTTGAAGGCTCAGACATAGTTTTGAATGCAGACTACTATTTGACTACTATTGAGAAAACCCCCGGAGACATTATCCTGCAAGGCCTCCGGGGTTTTCTCATAAATCACCGCAAATTTGTGCAACACACACCAAATCCTTGCGCCGAAACAGCTTGCAGTTTACGGCCTTATAACTCCGACTCTAAAGGCCGCTGGTTCGAATCCAGTCGGGCGTACCAAAACCGGCAATTCTCGTCAGAGTTTTGCCGGTTTAACTTCTTCATCCCTTTTTTTACGGTTTGCTCCTCTCCCCTGCGGCTGCTGCCCGCTTACGCCACCTATGCCTATCAAAAAATGTGTGGAAGGCTATTGACTAACATGTCCGCCCCGACACACCGAGATTGACAAGAGCAGCACGCCTGTGCTACAATAAAATTCCAAAATCAGTGTGGATTTTTCTGGAGCATCGTCTCCATTTTTCGCCACGCATCCGACAGGGTGTGCGGCGTTTTTTATTAGGAGGAACGACGGATGAACATATTTTACCAACTCATCGGGTTCGGCGCACTGATCGCCATGGGTCTCAGCTATTGGCAGAATGACAAGCGTACCATCTTGCTGTGGCAGGTGGTGGCCAACCTGATCTTCGCCATCCACTACACACTGCTCCACGCATGCTCCGGCGCACTGTGCAGCTTTTTCCAGATTGTCGTGCTGCTGCTTTTCCTATTGCAGGAGAAATTCAACTGGAGTAAACTGGTCACCGCGATACCCATCGTGGCAGTATTTCTGCTGATTGCCGTGGTGACCTATGAGACGCCAGTGACGGTACTGCCCATCGTGGCATCGTTGGCGGCGTTGCTGCCGTTCTTCCAGTCCAGGCGGCGGGTGATACAGGTGGCGGGCATTGCCAGCGGCCTGTCGTGGCTGGTGTATGTCATTGCGGTACGGTCGTATTCCGGCATGGTGACAGAGTCGGTACTGACCATCATCACGGCGGCGTCCCTGCTGAAGAAGGAAACCAGAAAGCCCTGAACGGACAGATCCCCCGGCATATTGCCGGGGGATCTGCCGAAGGGGTGCGCCGCGTCAGGCGTAGTGCTTCAGACCCTGCGCCATGGATGAGGCGGTACAGCGGCGGGCATAGCAGGAGAGCGTATCACGTTTCTCTCCGCCGCACCGGGTGGCTGCTATCAGCGCGGCCAGTCTCCGCTTGCGGGGGACTAAGGGAGAATCCTGTTTCATTTGCTTTGCCATGGAATATACCTCCGTTCGTTTTACTACCGCTATCATAAAACAACGGACGGTCTGTTCCATTGGCAAAAATAAATGAACATTTCTCTGAAAATTGTGATAGTATCACAAGGGGGCAGAAGCCATGACATCACAGCACACAGCGGACTATCCCACACTGCAGGAGGTGCTGCGCCTGCCCGTGTTCGCGGGCTGCACGGTCTGCGGCGGCACAGCAGGACTGGATCATCGGGTCAGCGGCGTCAATCTGACGGATACACCGGACTACGCACGTTGGCTCGCACAGGGAGAGCTTTTGATTACCACGGGTTTTTCCATTGCGGATGACCCGCAGGCTATCCGCGGACTGCTGCCAACAGCGGCAGAGCAAGGGCTGTCCGGCGTGGGCATCAAGCCGGGGCGCTATCTGCCCAACCCCCTGCCGACAGAGCTTGCAGAGACGGCAGACCGGCTGGGACTGCCGCTGCTCCAGCTGCCGGACGATGTGCGCTTCACCGAGCTGGCCGACGCGGTATCCCGCGAGATCGCGTGGCGGCAGATACCGGCGGAGCAGGAGCGGCAGCTGGCTGTACTGCTGCACCATCTCGTCTCCGGTGCACCGGTGGACGAAGCAATAGAGCGGCAGACGGCGGAGGTCGGTATCCGCTTGGAATGCCCGCATATCCTATTGCGGATACGGGCAGATGTGCCGGAATTGCAGCGACGGGCGTGGCTACACGAAGCGGAGAGCCGATGCCGGACACTGGACGCGGATGTGTGGGGTGCGCTTTTAGAGGAAAACATTCTGCTGATGCTGGAGGCAGACGACCTGTACGCGCTGGAGATACCGCTGCGGCAGATGATGGCGGACTTCGCCGCCGAACACGGTTCCTCCTGCGGCGTCAGCCGCCCCTACGGCGGCACGGCGGGCATCCGGAAAGCAGACCACAGCGCCCGCACGGCGCTGCGTATGGCGGAACAGACGGGTGCGCCCTGCGTGACCGACGATCCGGCGGAAGTGATGCACCTGCTGGAGGAAGCCTCCCCTGCGGAAACGGAGGCCTATATCCGCCGGCAGCTGGGAACGCTCCTGCGGCAGCCGGAGCCGCGGCGACAGGAGCTGCTGGATACGCTGAAAAGCTGGCTGCGCTGCATGGGCAACCAGCGTCAGATGGCGCGGGAACTGCACCTGCATTATAACACAGTGAGTTACCGGCTCCAGCAGCTCTGGATGCTGCTGGGAACCGACCCGACAGACCCGATGAACCGGTTGGCACTGGCAACAGCTCTATATCTGCACCGGTACAGACGCATATAAAGGAGTGACAGACAATGGATCAGAACCAAACAGGCGGCGAATGGGCACGCATGGTGTCCGGGCGGCTTTATGACCCCGCCAATCAGGAGATCGCAAAGCGGCATCGAACGGGTCTTCTTCGCTGCGATCGGTTCAACCGCATTGCCCTGTGGCGCGCTAAAGCCAAGCAGCGGGCGCTGGAGCGGCTGATCCCCTCTGCAAAGGGGAAAAATTTTGAGGTCTTCGCCCCCTTCTACTGCGAATACGGCGTGAATATCCACGTCGGGCAAAACTGCTTTGTCAACTACAAAAGCGTGTTTCTGGATGTGGCGCCCATCACCCTGGGAAACAACGTCCTCATCGGCCCCAATGTGACGCTGGCCACGCCGAATCATCCGTTTCTTGCGGAGGAACGAGCCTTTGCCGACTACCCCGACAGCTGCCACGAGCTGGAGTACGCTCAGCCCATCACCATCGGCGACCACTGCTGGCTGTGCTCCGGCGTGACGGTCTGCGGCGGCGTAACCATCGGGGCGGGTAGTATCATTGCCGCCGGCGCAGTGGTGACCCGCGACATCCCACCCCACAGCATTGCCGCCGGCGTACCCGCCCAGGTGCTGCGGCAGATCAGCGAGAGCGACCGCATACATGTGTGGGAGAAATATATAAAAAACGAGCCTCCACGCTAATTTTTATGCAAACAAAATCCACAAAAAAGTAATAAGGATGAGTTGAGATGCCATTTCAATATCATATCCGAGAGCTGACGGCAAAAACGACCACGGCGGCGTTCGTGGAGGGTTTTGTTCGGGTGGAAAAGTTTCTCCCCCTCTGCCGCCGGTGCGACAGCTACGGTACCCGCTGGACCTGCCCGCCTTTTGACTTTGACCCCATGACGATCTGGCACAGCTACACCGGCTTGCTGCTGTATGCCCGCATTCTGCAGGCCGACACGCCAGAGCAGCCGCTGGAGGAAGCTCTTGCGGCGCTGAAGCGGGAGAAGCTGCTGTATCGGAACAAGCTGCAGCAGTGGGAGCGGAACACTCCGGACAGCCAAATGCTGCTGGCCGGCACCTGCCACGAGTGCGAAGTGTGCGAAAAAACGCTGGGTCGCCCCTGCAGAAAGCCAGAGCTGCTGCGCTACTCCATCGAAGCGCTGGGCGGCGACGTGGAGGGCTGCCTACAGCAGTATTTTCACATGCCCATGCTCTGGGGACGGGAGGGCAAAGCGCCGGACTATCTTGTGCTGGTGGGCGGTCTGCTGCTGAAGTGATGCGGATAAAACGACTGCGACGGCGGAACAAAACGCCTTTGCCGTTGTTTTTTACGGATCCTCAGCGGCCAAATGCAATTTGCGAAGAAAATTTCCAAAAACATTGTTAAAAAAGTTGACAAGTAGCCCTTCCTGCGTTACAATTATGGATAATCAAACGCAAAGGAAAAGGATCGAACCGATTTATGAAAAAGCAAAAAGTATCTGATGCCGTCATTCATCGTCTTCCCCGCTATTACCGCTATCTGGACGACCTGTATAATAAAGGCGTCGTGCGTATTTCCTCCAATTCCCTAGGCAGTAAAATGGACATCACCGCCTCCCAGATCCGCCAGGATCTGAGCTGCTTCGGTGAGTTCGGCCAGCAGGGATACGGCTACAATGTAGCCGAGCTTCGCTCGGAGATCGGGCATATTCTGGGCATTGACAAAGGCCACCGCCTCATCATCATCGGCGTCGGCCATCTGGGTCATGCCCTGCTGCAGAACTTTGATTTTGAAAAGGTCGGCTTCCATGTGGACACCGCCTTCGACATCTCTCCGGATCTCATCGGCACCAACATCCACGACGTCACCATCCGCTCCATGGACGAGCTGGAGCAGTATGTGGCGGAGAACCGCCCCAACGTGGCCGTGCTGACGGTGCCGCAGCATGTGGCGCAGCCCATGGCCAGCCGCCTCATCGACCTGGGCATCAAGGGCTTTTGGAACTTCACCAATGTGGAGCTGAGCACCGACGTGCCGGATGTTTTCTTTGAGGATGTGCATTTTGTGGACACGCTGCTGACCTTGAGCTACCGCATCACTCGCCCCTGATGCACCTTTCTCCCCGACCGGCATACTATGAAGTGAGGCCCGCGACACGGCCCCAAATTTCATAGGGAGGTCACAATATGTGCAATCAGGGGAATAGCTGCTGGATCATCATCTGCGTCATCATCCTGTTCCTGTTCTGCGGCAATGGCTGCGGTTGCGGCTGCGGCTGCAACAACAACCAGAACAGCTGCGGCTGCGGCTGCTGACCGGCTGAAAAGCTTTATCCTCCCGTCCGACAGGACGGGGGGATTTCTTTCTTTTTTCACAGGCAAAAATGTGGTATACTATATAAAAAGGAGGTGCTTTCCGTGGATCTCAGCGCCATTGAACGATACTATAGCCGCCATGTGCCCACGCTGCAGGAAGCTCGCAGCGAATACGCCGTCCTGCTCCCCCTGCTGCAAAAGCCGGACGGCCTGCACCTGCTGTATGAGGTGCGTGCCTCCTCTCTGCAGCACCACCGCAGCGAGGTGTGCTTCCCCGGCGGACGCATGGAACGCGGGGAAACCCCCGCCGCCTGCGCCCTGCGGGAAACATGGGAGGAGCTGGGCATCGCCCCCGACCGGATCCGGATCTTCGGAGAAGCTGACTTTCTGCATCTGCGCTCCGAGTGCCTCATGCGCCCCGTGGTGGGTCTGCTCTCCGGCGTCGAGCCGGAAGCCCTCGCCCTAAACCCACAGGAGGTCAGAAGCGTGTTCACCGTGCCCGTCAGCTGGCTCCGGCAGAACCCGCCGCAGGTCTATCGCTACCCCCTCAGACCGGAGGTGGGCGATGATTTCCCCTATCACCTCGTCCGCACGCCCAAGGACTATTCCTGGCTCCCCGGCAACATGGTGCTGCCGGTCTATGAGGGGCTTCCCTACCCCTTATGGGGGCTGACGGCGCGTATTACCATGCATTTTATTGAGGTTTATTCGGCTCTGTAATGTCATTTCCCTTTACACTATCTTTGTTCCTTTTTCTCCACTTGGCGTAGTTGATGCACACGCACACGATGGCCACGATGCCGATGTAGCCGAACACCGGAAACACCGTCCCCACCAGATTGCCGAAGCCCGCCAGACTGGCGGCCCATACCAAAAGCATCAGCACCGCCATGGTGATCTTCCGGTGGCTGTCAAACGCCTTCACATGACGGTTGACATACTCCATCAGCGCCACGAGGGACGCAAGCCCATTGCTGAACATGCCCATCAAAAGCAGCACGCCGTACACGATGCCCAGCGTCGGATTCAGGCGGGAAGCCAGCGCCACCATGGGCATCTGCTCCGCCGCCGCGTCCATATAGCCCGTCAGAGAGGTCAGCACACTTCCGGCCACAAGGATCAGCAGCACCCCGCCCAAGGCGATGCCCAGCCGCACCGTCTTCTTCTCCTTGAGATATTTGCCCAGCGGCGCCATGATCCCCACGGCGCCGAGGAGGTTGTAGGCCACATAGGTCAGCGCCGCCACGATCCAGTTGGGCATCAGAGGGTTGCTGTGCGCCTGCTCGGGCAGGGACAGGATCCCCTCCGTTCCGAACTCGACCCAGCTCATCACCGCAAAGATCACCGTGGCCGCCACGATGATGGGCACCAAAGCGGAAAACACCTTCATCATGCCGGAGATACCCAGCAGCGCCACCACGCCCAGCAGCAGCACGAACACCGCCGAGGCGATCTCCGAGGGAACGGCCAAAAGCTGCTCCACGGTAGCGCCTACGCCGGCGGTCATGATGACCACCACGCCCAGCAAAAACGCGTTGAGGATCAGCCCCGCCAGCGTCCGCAGAAACGGCACGTTCCACGGCACCATGATCTCCTCCACCTTTTCCAGCCCCGACTCCTGCAGCAGCCGCATCATGATGATGCCGAAGGCTGCCAGCAGCACGCAGGCCAAAAGCAGCCCGACATACCCTTTCACGCCGAACTCTCCGAAAAACTGCCATAATTCCTGGCCGGACACGAATCCGGCGCCCAAGAAACATCCCGCAAAGGCCAGAGCCAGCGGGATGATTTTGATTTCCTTCATTTTTTCTCTCCTTTGCCGTGGTTTTTTCATTATAACAAAGGGCGGAACCTTCGTCAAGGTGGCCAAAATGGTCGCGCAAAAATTTACCAAACCATTCGGTAAACTTTGTTGACGCACAGCGGAAAGTACTATATAATTAAATGCGGATAATTGCGGCTATACGCACTTTCAAGTACATATCAGGAGGCTGTTTTATGATCAATACCATCCAAGGCATCGTGGAGGCCGCCAAGGGCGGTCAGAGCGGCGTGATCGCCGTAGCTGCGGCGCACGACGAGCCTGTCATCGAGGCCGTGGTGGCCGCCCGCCGCGAGGGCATTGCCACCCCCATTCTGGTGGGTCACACTGACGAGATCTGCCGGATGCTGCAGAACATCGGCGAAGACCCCGCATCCTATGAGATCATCGCCGCCGATTCCGACACGGACAGCGCCGCCAAGGCTGTGGCTCTGTGCGCCGAGGGCAAGGCCAACTTCCTCATGAAGGGCATTCTGGGCACAGCCGACCTGATGCGGGCTGTGTTCAACAAGGAGTGCGGCCTGCGCACCTCCCACCTCACCACCCACTGCATGTTCTACGAGATCCCCGCCCTGGGCAAAATGGTCATCCTCACCGACGGCGGCGTGAACACCTTCCCCGATCTGGAGAAGAAGGCCGAAATTCTGGAAAATGCCGCCGCCGTGCTGCAGGCGCTGGGCTATCCGTCCATCAATGCCGCCTGCATCTGCGGCGCGGAACAGGTGAATCCCAAGGTGCAGTCCACCGTGGACGCCGACGCCCTGACCAAGATGACCGACCGCTGGAGCAAGTATAACATGCAGGTCTGCGGCCCCGTGGCGCTGGATCTGGCCGTGAGCAAGGAAGCCTGCCACCACAAGCACTACACCGCTGCCGGCGCCGGCGACGCCGACATCCTGCTGGTGCCCAACTACGAGGTGGGCAACGGCATCGGCAAGGCTGCTTCCCTGTTCGGCGGCGCCAAGAACGCCGGTATCATCCTCGGCGCCAAGGTGCCCATCGTTCTGGTCTCCCGTGCCGACAGCGCCGAGTCCAAGCTGGCCTCCATCGCCGCCGGCAGCGTGCTGGCGCAGCGGATGCATCTCGCTTGAAAAGCACTTGCGGCAGGCACAAACATTGTGTAATCGTATAATCGTGTAATTGTATAAAAAGGAGAAGAATATGGTCAATCAAACTTTTTATGAGCTGGGCACCGCTCCGTCCGTGATCCGGCAGCTCTTTGCCTACGGTCTGGAGCAGGCCAAAGTTGTCGGCAAAGAGAACGTCTTCGATTATTCTCTGGGCAATCCCAGCATTCCCGCCCCCAAAAAGGTCAATGAATCCATTCATAAGGTCGTGGACGAAACGGACTCCATCCAGCTCCACGGTTACTCCATGGCCGCCGGCTTTGAGGAGCCTCGTGAGGCCATTGCCGCCGACCTTTCCCGCCGCTTTGGTCTGGACATTCGCGGCAGCGAGCTGTTCCTCACCTGCGGCGCCGCGCCGGCGCTGATCTCCGTGATGAAGGCGCTCATTGTGGATGCCGACAGCGAGATCATGGTCATCGCCCCCTTCTTTCCGGAGTACCGCCCCTTCATCACCGCCAACGGCGGCAAAATGGTGGTGGTTCCCGCTGACACCGAGGCTTTTCAGGTGCATCTGGACGAGGTGGAGCGGCGTATCACGCCCCACACTCAGGCCATCATCGTCAACTCCCCCAATAACCCCTCCGGCGTAGTGTATACCGAGGAAACGCTGCGGGGTCTGGCCGCTCTGCTGGAGCGCAAGAGCGCCGAGTACGGCCATCCCATCTACATCATTGCCGACGAGCCTTACCGCGAGCTGGTGTACGGCGGCGTGAAGGTCCCCTTCATCCCCTGCCTGTATAAAAACACCATTGTCTGCTACTCCTACTCCAAGTCCCTGTCCCTGCCCGGCGAGCGCATCGGCTATGTCTATGTGCCCTCCTTCGCAGACGACAGCGCCGCCGTCTATGCAACCGTGGCCGGCGCTGCACGCACCATGGGGCACGTCTGCCCGCCCACGCTGATGCAGAAGGTGGTGGGTCTGTGCGCCGAGGAGCAGCCCGACCTGCAGGCCTACGATGAAAACCGCAACCTGCTGTATAGCAGCCTGCGGGAAATGGGGTATGAGTGCGCCAAGCCCGACGGCGCCTTCTATCTGTTCGTAAAAGCTCCCGACGGCGACGCAAACGCCTTTTCCGAAAAGGCCAAGCTGGAGCATAACCTCTTGGTGGTGCCGGCGGACGGCTTCGGCTGCCCGGGCTATTTCCGGCTGAGCTACTGCGTCTCCAACGATATGATCCGCCGCTCCCTCCCCGCCTTCAAGGCCATGATGGATGCCTACAAGTAAGAACCTCTCCCAAAGCAAAAACGGGACGCCCGACTTTATCGGTCAGGCGTCCCGTTTTTCTATTATCTTCTTTAACAATTTTTCCTTTTATTTTTCCGAAAAAATTGACAAATTTCCACTTGTAAAACCCATTTCATCCTATTATAATAAAACAATATTTTATAGAAGGGTGTGTAAAACCATGAGCAAGATCGTCATTCCTGAAGGGTACAAAACGCCGCTGTCCGTGTACGAGATGCAGCGCGCCATCGAATTCATCAAGAGCAATTTCCAGGTAAATCTGGGTCAGGCGCTGAACCTGCGCCGTGTGTCCGCCCCCCTGTTCGTTGATGAAAATTCCGGACTGAACGACAACCTCAACGGTGTGGAGCGCCCTGTTTCTTTCGACATTCCCGACGTCGGCTCCAACGCCCAGGTGGTGCATTCTCTGGCCAAGTGGAAGCGTCTGGCGCTGAAGAAATATGAGTTCAACGTGGGCAAGGGTCTGTTCACCGATATGAACGCCATCCGCCGCGACGAGGAGGTGGACAACACCCATTCCATCTATGTGGATCAGTGGGACTGGGAAAAGGTCATCTCCCGCGAAGACCGCACCGAGGACTACCTGCGCCAGACCGTGCGCGCCATTGTGGGCGCCGTGTGCGAGACCAACGAAGCCCTGCAGATTGCCTTCCCCAGCCTGCACACGAAGCTGGATCGGGAGGTCTACTTCGTCACCACCCAGGAGCTGGAGGATCGCTGGCCCGATAAGACGCCCAAGGAGCGGGAGGATGCCATCTGCAAGGAGCATCACACCGTCTTCCTCATGCAGATCGGCGATGACCTCAAGCGCTCCGGCAAGCCCCATGACGGCCGCGCGCCGGACTACGACGACTGGGCACTCAACGGCGACATCCTCATGTGGAACGACGTGCTGCAGCGCGGCTTTGAGATCTCCTCCATGGGCATCCGTGTGGATGAAGATTCCATGCGCTATCAGCTGAAGAAGCGGGGCTGCGAGGAGCGCAGCAAGCTGCCCTTCCACAAGATGCTCCTTGACGGTGAGCTTCCCCTCACCATCGGCGGCGGCATCGGCCAGAGCCGCCTGTGCATGCTGATGATCGGCACCTGCCACATCGGCGAGGTGCAGGCCAGCCAGTGGGACAAGGGCACTGTGGACGCCTGCGAAAAGGCCGGCGTACTGCTGCTGTAATATTTCAATAAATCATTAAAAAGAGCGACACGAGTTTTTCGTGTCGCTCTTTTTTATATTATAGGATCACGGGGATCTGATGATCCATGGTCACCTCCTCCGGCGTGACCTGGCATGTAAAGGCAAGTACCTGCACACCCGCTGCAGCTGCCTGCCGCAGCGCCTGTCCAAAGGCGGGATCCGTGCTGTCATTGGGAGAAAAGTCCAGCACATCCGCCATCTGCACCACGAAAAACACCGTGGCTCGGTGCCCCTGCTCCACGGCGCGCATCAGCGTGTGCAGATGCCGCACGCCCCGCTCCGTGGGCGCATCGGGAAAAAACACATGGCCGCCCTCCTCCAAAGTTACCCCTTTGACCTCCACATAGTGCCTGCCCTGCTCCGTTTCCAGCAGAAAATCCAGGCGGCTGTCCCCAAAGGCCACCTCCGGCCGGACGCTGCGGATCCCCGCCTCCAGCCGCAGCGCCCACTCGCCGAAGATCTTATTGGGCGCCTGGGCATCCATGTTCACAAGGCGGCGCCCCTTTTCCACCGTGACCAGATCATAAGCCGTTTTGCGCTTGGGATTCGTCCCCTTTTCCAGCCACACCCGCGCCTCGGGACGCAGCAGCTCCCGACATCGTCCGGTATTCTTCACATGGCAGACTACCTCCTCCCCCTTCACGAGCACATGGGCAATGAAGCGGTTGGGGCGGGACAGAAACACCGCCGGCAGTATCTCTCCGTATCGCATCAGGAAAATTTCCTCCGTAATAATTACTTCTTATAGGGAAACTATATCATAAGATTCTTAAAAAGAAAAGTCTTTGTTAATTTTCCCGCAATCTCTGAAAATTTTTTAGCTATTCTGTCGAATTTTTAGTTTTTTCTTCCAAACTATTGAATGTGCACAAAAAATTTGATACAATGAGTCCAAATTTCGATGTAGGAGGGAATTGCCCATGGAGTATTCCAATCTGTTTGTGTGTCTGATGGGATTGGGAACGGTTTTTGTAGGCTTGGTCTGCATTATTCTTCTTGTGACCCTGATGAGCCTTGTGTGCCGCAGCACCGGAGAAAAGCCTGCCCCCACACCCGTCGCACCGGTCGGTGCGACGAAGGTCGGCACAAGTCCCGAACTTATTGCCGCCGTTTCCGCTGCCATCGCCGAGGAAATGGGTACTGATATTTCCGCCATCCGTATTATTTCCATGAAACAAATCTGAGTAGGAGGACATTATAAATGAAGAAGTACAGAGTGAATGTGAACGGCACTGTTTATGAGGTAGAGCTGGAGGACATCACCGGCGCCGTCCCGGCCAGCGCACCGGCCGCACCTGCTGCTCCCGCAGCCGCTCCCGTTTCTGCCCCTGCAGGCGGCGAGCAGATCACTTCCCCCATGCCCGGCAACATCCTGAGCGTGAATGTGGCCGCCGGCGACACCGTGCAAAAAGGCCAGGTGCTGATGATCCTGGAAGCCATGAAGATGGAAAACGAGATCATGTGCCCCTGCGACGGCAAGGTCGTGTCCGTCAGCGTCACCAAGGGCGCAGCCGTGGAGTCCGGCACGCTGCTGTGCGTCATCGGTTAAGGGGAGGATCCCTGCATGGAAGCTATTAATAATTTCCTCACAAGCACCGGTTTTTACCTGTTCACCCAAGGCGACAACTGGAAATGCCTCATCATGATCGCCATTTCCTGCGTGCTGCTGTTTCTGGGGATTAAGAAAAAATTTGAGCCGCTGCTGCTGGTGCCTATCGCCATCGGCATGCTGGTGACCAACCTGCCCGACGCCGGTATGTACCACGAGATCCTCTTTGCCGGCGGTCATGTCCACTGGGATCTGTTCCAGGGCGGCGTTGTGACGCCGGAATTCATCGCCGAGATGCAGGCGCTGGGCGTTTCCGATGCCGTGCTGGGCACCGTGGCCGTGGGCAGCACCGTCAGCGTCGGCCTTATCGACGTGCTGTATCTGGGCATCAAGCTGGGCATCTACCCCTGCCTCATCTTCATGGGCGTGGGCTCCATGACCGACTTCGGCCCCCTCATCGCCAACCCCAAGAGCCTGCTGCTGGGCGCTGCCGCGCAGCTGGGCATCTTCATCACCTTCATCGGCTGCCGCCTCATGGGCTTCAGCGGCGCTGAGTCCTCCTCTGTGGGCATCATCGGCGGTGCAGACGGCCCCACGGCCATCTTCGTCACCGCCATGTTGGCGCCGGCTCTGCTGGGTCCCATCGCCGTGTCGGCCTACTCCTATATGGCGCTGGTGCCTGTGATCCAGCCGCCCATCATGAAAGCGCTGACCACGGAAAAAGAGCGCCAGATCGTCATGCGCCCCCTACGGGAAGTCAGCAAAAAGGAAAAGATCTTCTTCCCCGTGGTGGTCACCGTGTTCGTGGCGCTGCTGGTTCCCTCTGCGGCTCCCCTCATCGCCTGCCTGATGCTGGGTAATCTGGCCAGAGAGTGCGGCGTGCTGGATCGTCTGAGCAAGACCATGCAGAACGAGCTGATGAACATCGTCACCATTTTCCTGGGTGTTTCCGTGGGCGCTACCGCCACCGCCGCCACCTTCCTCAGCCCCAAGACCCTGGCCATTATGGGCATGGGGGTTGTGGCCTTCGGCTTCGGCACCGCAGGCGGCGTGCTGCTGGCCAAGTTTATGAACCTGTTCCTGAAGGAAAAGATCAACCCCCTCATCGGCTCCGCCGGCGTGTCCGCTGTGCCTATGGCTGCCCGCGTTTCCCAGAAGGTCGGCCAGCAGTATAACCCCGGTAACTTCCTGCTGATGCACGCCATGGGGCCCAACGTGGCCGGCGTTATCGGCTCAGCCATTGCAGCCGGTGTGCTGATCTCCCTTTTCGGCTAACTGGAGGTAAAATATGATGGAATTTTTGTCCAATAAACCCTTGCTCATCACCGACACCATTCTCCGCGACGCCCACCAGTCCCAGGCGGCCACCCGCATGACCATTGAGGATATGCTGCCTGCGCTGGAGGTGCTGGATTCTATCGGATACTACTCGCTGGAGTGCTGGGGCGGCGCCACCTTTGACGCCTGCATGCGCTTTCTGAATGAGGATCCGTGGGAGCGGCTGCGGACGCTGAAAAAGGGTCTGCCCAACACCAAGCTGCAGATGCTGTTCCGCGGCCAGAACATTCTGGGCTACAAGCACTATGCCGACGACGTGGTGGACGCGTTCTGCCGCAAGTCCATTGAAAACGGCATCGACATCATCCGCATTTTCGACGCGCTGAATGACGTGCGCAATCTGGAGCAGGCCATCAAGTCCACCAAGAAATACGGCGGCGAGGTGGAAGCGACTCTGTCTTATACCATCTCCCCCATTCACAGCGAGGCCTACTTTGTCAAGCTGGCCAAGGAGCTGGAGCAGATGGGCGCTGACGCGATCTGCATCAAGGACATGGCGAACCTCCTGCTTCCCATGGAGGCCTACTCTCTGGTGAAGGCGCTGAAGGAGACCGTTTCCGTCCCCATCCACCTGCACACCCACAACACCTCCGGCACCGGCGACATGACGCTGCTGATGGCGGCCTACGCCGGCGTGGACATTGTGGACACTGCCCTATCCCCCATGGCCAACGGCACCTCCCAGCCCGCCACCGAGTCTTTGGTGGCCACGCTGCGGGGCACACCCCGAGATACCGGACTGGATCTTTCCAAGATGTCCGACGCTGCCGTTCACTTCCGCAAGGTAGCGCAGCGCTTGCAGGACGCCGGGATTTTGGATCCCAAGGTGCTGCGGGTGGACACCAACACCCTGCTCTATCAGGTGCCCGGCGGCATGCTCAGCAACCTGATCTCCCAGCTGAAGCAGGCCGGAAAAGAAGATAAATACTACGATGTGCTGGCGGAAATTCCCCGTGTGCGCAAGGACTTCGGCTATCCTCCTCTGGTGACGCCCTCCTCCCAGATCGTGGGCACGCAGGCCGTGATGAACGTCATCATGGGCGAGCGTTATAAGGTGTTCCCCAAGGAGTCCAAAGCCATGCTTCGGGGCGAATACGGCAAGCTGCCCGGCGAGGTCAATGAGGAAGTCCGTGCCAAGGCCGGCATCGCTCCCGAAGACGTCATCACCTGCCGTCCGGCAGACCAGCTGGAGCCGGAGCTGAAGAAGTACAAAGAGGAGTTCAAGGGCATTGCCAAGAGCGAGGAGGATGTCCTGTCCCTGGCCCTCTTCCCCCAGGTGGCGCCCAAGTTCATCGCTAACCGCGATAAGCCCGCCGCCCCGGTCGCTCCCGCAGCCACCCCCACAGACCCCAGCACCCCCCGGGAGCTGTATGTGGAGTATAAATTCTAAATCTCACTTCCTTCCGATTTCTCATCTTTCACCCCCCAATAGCCCAAAGCCGACTTGATTCCTCAAGTCGGCTTTGGGCTTATATGAATAAAGAAACAGGAGCAAGGCACCGCCGCGCCCCGCTCCTGCTAATCGTTATATTTGAAATTCGCTTATACTTTTTTCCTAAAAATCCAGGGAAGCGCGCCGACTACAAGTGCAGCCACAGCCGACACCGCCGCTTTGAACCCGACCATGTGGGTAATGCATGCAATGAAATATTCTCTCGGCTCTGCGTCCAACTTAAGTCTCATTCCGGGGATCAAAAAACAAACGATCAAATATGTACCAATAAACACAACTAAAAACAACACAGCGGATAAAATCATTCTTTTCATACGATCACACTCCTTTTCCAAGTTTTCGTTTGATACGGACACTAAAAATACGGAATCTTCCAGTACATATATCGTACAGCATTCCCCCGTTTTTTGCAAGGGACAGCCGCATTTATCCTGTAAACAGGCTGTAAATAATCCCCTAAAATTGCGTCCTCCGCACCATCAATCAACGCACCCGTAGGGGGCGGCGTCCCCGACGCCCCGCTTCCACGCACCATCATGTCATCCGTAGGGGCGGGGTTCTACCCCGCCCGCGGGAGGGGCAGAGCCCCTCCCCTACGCACCCTGAGATACACTTCCGTAGGGCGGGGTGCCCTCACCCCGCCGCCCGCCACCCACCGTACCCCATGCGAAAACTCCATGTCATTGCGAAGCCAGTTCGCAAACTGGCTGTGGCAATCCGTCTCCCTCCTCATTCCAAAAAAGAGGACGGCCCGCAAGCCGCCCTCTTTCTATTCTCATCCGCTTTTTTAGCCCGGAGGCCAGGTCATATCCCGGCCGGACAGCACATGAAAGTGCAGGTGATGCACGCTCTGGCCGGCCTGCTCACCAATGTTGGACACCACCCGGTAGCTCTCCAGCCCCAGTTCCTTTGTCAGCTTGGCTATGACCTCAAAGATATGAGCCACCACAGCGCTGTTTTCGGCGCCGATCTCCGCCACGGAGCCGATATGCTCCTTGGGGATCACCAGAAAATGGGTGGGCGCTTGCGGCGCAATGTCATAAAAGGCATAGCACAGGTCGTCCTCATACACCTTGTTGGAGGGGATCTCCCCCGCCGCAATGGCGCAGAACAGGCAGTCGTTCTTCATGGGATCTGCTCCTTTCAAATAAATTGATTCGTTTGTTCATTATATTGATAGCCGATGGAGGCGAGCCGCTCCTCCAGCTCCGAGCGGCTCACATCCAGCGCGGCGCACAGCTCCTCTAAGCTGTCGTATTCATCCCGCAGACGGGTGTTCACGAAGCTCAAGAGCATCACAGGATCCTTAGGAAGCATATCAGCCCAGCTTTTCTGACACGAAGTCATCCACCGCTGCCAGCGCGTCGTCCACCTTCAGCAGGTCGCTGCCGCCGCCCATGGCACTGTCGGGCTTGCCGCCGCCCTTGCCGCCGCAGATGCCGGACACCAGCTTCACCAAGTCGCCGGCCTTCACGCCCTTTTCCACGGCCTCCTTGCCGCACACAGCCAGGAAGGTAATCTTTTCTCCGGAAATGCTGGCCAGCACGCCCACCACGGACGGATCCTTATCCCGCAGGAAGTCGCCCATCTTGCGCAGAGCGTTTGCGTCCAGCCCCTCTCGGGTGGCGGTGAGGACGTGAAGTCCCTTCACGGTCTTGGCCGCCGCCAGGAACTGCTTGGCCTCGCCCAGAGAAGCCTCGGACTTGAACTTCTCCAGTGCCTGCCGCAGCTGCTTCATCTCGCCGGCCTGCTGCTCCAAACGCTCCAGCAGCTCCGAGGGGGCGGCCTTGAAGAACTGCGCCGCCTTGGACAGAACGCCGTGGCTCTTTTCCATGCTCTCCAGACTCAGGCGGCCGGTAGTCGCCTCCATACGGCGCACGCCGGAGGCCACGCTGCTCTCGGACTTGATGCGGAAGGGGCCGGCCTTGGCGGTGTTGTCCAAATGGGTGCCGCCGCAGAACTCCATGGAGAAATCGCCCATTTCCACCACGCGGACGGTCTCGCCGTACTTCTCGCCGAACATGGCCACGGCGCCCTTCTTCTTGGCTTCCTCAATGGGCAGCACCTCGGTGACAACGGGATAACCCTCCAGAATGGCGTCGTTGACCATCCACTCCACCTGACTCAGCTGCTCCGGCGTGATAGCCTCGAAATGGGTAAAGTCAAAACGCAGACGATCCGGCTCCACCAGAGAACCGGCCTGATGCACATGGTCGCCCAGCACCTTTTTCAGCGCCGCATCCAGCAGATGGGTGGTGCTGTGGGCGCGGCAGATGGCCTTGCGCCGCTGGGTGTCAATGGACGCCTCCACGGTGTCACCCACTTGAACCACGCCCTCGGCCACATGGCCGTAATGCATGAACTTGCCGCCCTTATTCTTTTGCACATCAGTCACTGTAAAGGTGAATCCCTTGGCAGTAATAACGCCGTGATCGGCCACCTGGCCGCCCATTTCCGCGTAGAAGGGCGTCTTGTCCAGCACCACGATGCCGTCGCTGCCGGCCTCGATCTGGCCGCACAGCTCGTCCTCGCACACCAGCGCCACCACCGTGGCCTCGCAGGTGTCGTGATCATAGCCCACGAACTCGGTGGAGGGCACTTCCTTGCCGAACTCCACGCCGGCCCAGCCCAGATCGCCCAGCGCCTTGCGCGCCTCGCGGGCACGCTCCTTCTGCTCCTGCATCAGCTGCCGGAACGCATCTTCGTCCACCGTCAGCCCCTCGTCGGCGGCCATCTCAGCGGTGAGGTCGACGGGGAAACCGAAGGTGTCGTACAGCTTGAAGGCATCGGCGCCGGAGAACACCGTTTCTCCCTTGGCCTGATGCTCCGCCAGCATCTCGCCGAAAATACGCATACCGCCGTCGATGGTGCGGGCAAAGCTCTCCTCCTCGGTGCGGATGACCTTGGTGATATAGGTCTGCTTCTCCCGCAGGTCGCCGTACTGGCACTCGTTCTCGTGCACCACGGTGTCCACGATCTGATACAGGAACGGCTCGTTCACGCCCAGGAGCTTGCCGTGGCGGGCAGCCCGACGCAGCAGACGGCGCAGCACATAGCCCCGCCCCTCGTTGGAGGGCAGGATGCCGTCGCAGATCATGAAGGTGGCCGCGCGGATATGGTCGGTAATGACCCGCAGGGACACGTCGCGCTTCTGGCTCTGGCCATAGAAAGCGCCGGTAAGCTCGGAGACCTTATTGGTGATGTTCATCACCGTGTCCACGTCGAACAGGGAGTTCACGTTCTGACACACCACGGCCAGACGCTCCAGACCCATGCCGGTGTCGATGTTCTTCTGCTTCAGCTCGGTGTAATTGTTGTGGCCGTCGTTGTCGAACTGGGTGAACACGTTGTTCCAGATCTCGATGTAGCGGTCGCAATCGCAGCCCACGGTGCAGTCCGGCTTGCCGCAGCCGTACTCCTCGCCGCGGTCATAGTAGACCTCAGAGCAGGGGCCGCAGGGGCCGGAGCCGTGCTCCCAGAAGTTGTCGGCCTTGCCGAAGCGGAAGATCTTCTCCTTGGGAATGCCGATCTCTTTGTTCCAGATGTCGAAGGCTTCGTCGTCGCCCTCATAGACGGAGGGATACAGGCGATCCTCCTCCAGACCCACCACCTTGGTCAAAAATTCCCAGCTCCAGGCAATGGCCTCGTGCTTGAAGTAGTCGCCGAAGGAGAAGTTGCCCAGCATTTCGAAATAGGTGCCGTGGCGGGCGGTGTGCCCCACGTTGTCGATGTCGCCGGTGCGGATGCACTTCTGGCAGGTGCACACCCGATGGCGGGGCGGTTCCTCCTCGCCCTTGAACCAGGGCTTCATGGGGGTCATGCCGGCGTTGATGAGCAGGATGGACTTGTCGTTTTGGGGTACCAGCGAAAAGCTGGGCAGGCGCAGATGGCCTTTGCTCTCAAAGTAGCTCAGGAACATTTCCCGCAGCTCGTTGAGGCCGTGATAGGGATGGGACATAGTTGATTACTCCTTTTATATGAATTTATTTTAATTTTTCCGTGAGTTCTGCCAGCTCCCGCTCCAGATTGCGGAAAAACTGGGTGATGTGCCAGCCGTCGGCCAAGGCGTGGTTCACAAACACCGTGACGGGCATGGTGATCCGGCCGTTTGCCTCCGTGTACTTTCCCCAGGAAAAGCGGGGATTGCTGTCCTCCGGCCCCACATGGGGATGCTTGAGCTGGGTGTAGGCCAGCCACGGCACGCAGGAAACAAAGAAATTGCTCAGCGGGTCGCCGCTTTCCACCAGCTCGTCCCCCGCCAGAGCCTCCGCCTGCCGGCGCTTTCCCTCCTCCAAAAATTCCTCGTAGGGCAAAAGCCCGCTATTCACCAGGCAGTAGACATACACGCCGCTGTCTTTCATGGCCGTGTAGGAGGGGCAGCAGCGGTCAAACTCCACCACCTGCCCGTTCAGCAGGCGCCGCCGAAACTCCGGCACGGCATTTGCGGCTCTTGTAAGGGCATAGAGAAAGCTGAGGAAAAAGGGTCGCCCCTGCACCGCCGCGTGAAACGCCGTAATATCCACCTGCACGGTGATGCCCGCCCACGGATCCGCCATGGAGCGGAAGTAGGCAAACTGCCCGCTGCGGGGATCGGACGCCATATCCACGAATCTATACGCCATTACATCGCCTCCAATAAAAAAACTCCGCCCCCACGCATAGGGGCGAAGCTATACTTCACGGTACCACCCTAATTCGGCAGACAGGTCTGCCCTCTTAGCCATCCGGTAACGGGGATGGATCGTCCGGCTCCTCGCCGGCGGCTCCGAAGCGGCTTGCAGATGCCTTCCTCCAATGGGCTTCCACCATCCCCCATCTCGCTATGGATCAGCGGTCTGCTTGACTTCCTCTCAGCTTTTTTCTCATTTTATCACAAATCCGCCGCTTGTCAATACATTCCCCGCCCTCTCCTCCTTTTTTTGTCCATGTTGCCCCTTGCTCCCCATAATTTTTCTGTTATACTTAGTGTGTCCCGTCAAAAAGAGAAAGGTGAAGGTTGATTTCAAATGATACGAAGCAAGAATATTGACTGGTACCGCCACCTCTCCTTCGCCGCCGTAGGCGGCTTCTTTGCCGCATACGCCGTTTTGCTGCGGATGGGCGTCATGGCCAATGCCCAGACGCTGAATCTGCTGGAGCTGCTCATATCCATTCTGCGGTGCAACTGGCTGACGGCGCTTATGCATGTGGGCGCTCTGGCGCTGTATGTGCTGGGCACCATGTCCACGGTGGTGCTGCCCCATCTGTTCGGGTGGGATATGCGGCGGGTCTGCCCGCTCATCGACGCCCTGTGCGCCGTGGTGTTGGTGTTTCTGCCGGTGGACATGCCCGTGATACTCTCCCTGTACCCTATATTTTTTGCCATGAGCGTCCAGTGGAGCTCCTTCACCGGCGCGCAGGATCACATCAGCTCCACCATTTTTTCCACCAACAACACCAAGCAGGCGTCCCTGTCGCTGGCGCGGCACCTGTGTTTCCGCGAAAAAGGCCAGCTTCGGCGGATGTGGTTCTATATCTCCACCATCCTCTGCTTCCATGTGGGCGCCGCCATAGCCTATTTCTCCGCCCAGTGGCTGGAGCTAAGCTCCTCCCTGTGTGCCCTGCCGCTCATCGCTCTGGCCTACTATATGGTGGTGTGCGAGGAGCGCTACACCCAGTCGCAGGCAGACGCTCCGGTGTGATCTTCCTCTCCGTCCTACTGCGCTGCTGCATCTGTGGCAGCGCAGTTTCTGTTTTATACTACATTTTGTATGTGTAGTGGGTACATATTTACTACATTTTGTGTTTTTTGTTTGTTTCTCCAAATTTCTCTCTGTATTTTTGGCACAGATTCTCTCCATATTTTGTGCTCCCCCTCTTGTAATTCCACAATATATAGTGTACTATAAATGTGTTCACACATAGAGAAGATAAACGTTTGCCCCTAGGGCAGAGGAGGATAAAGAGATGAAGATCATCAAGCGCAACGGTTCCGAGGTGGCCTTCGACATCACGAAGATCATCGTTGCCATCACCAAGGCCAATGACTCCGTAGAGGAAGTGGACCGCATGACCCCCGTGCAGATCCAGCGCATTGCCGAGTCCGTGGAGCTCCAGTGCCAGAAGATCGGCCGCGCCCCCACCGTGGAGGAGATCCAGGACATGGTGGAGCATTACATCATGGCCCACGGCGCCTTTGAGGTGGCCAAGCATTACATCACCTATCGCTATACCCGCTCCCTGGTGCGAAAGTCCAACACCACGGACGAGAAGATTCTCTCCCTCATCGAGTGCAATAACGAGGAGGCCAAGCAGGAGAATTCCAATAAAAACCCCGTGGTGAACTCCACCCAGCGGGACTACATGGCCGGTGAGGTCAGCCGCGACCTCAGCGAGCGCATTCTGCTGCCCCAGGACATCGTTGAGGCCCATCGGGAGGGCATCATCCATTTCCACGACAGCGATTATTATGCCCAGCACATGCACAACTGCGACCTGGTGAATCTGGAGGACATGCTGCAAAACGGCACCGTCATCACCGGCACCCTCATCGAGCGCCCCCACAGCTTCGCCACCGCCTGCAACATCGCCACCCAGATCGTGGCACAGGTGGCCAGCAACCAGTACGGCGGCCAGTCCATCAGCCTCACCCATCTGGCTCCCTTCGTGGAGGTCAGCCGCCAAAAGATCCGCAAGATCGTGCTGGCCGAGATGACGTCCATCGGCGTAGACCCCGGCGAGGAGAAGATCAGCGAGCTGGTGGAGACCCGTCTGCGGGAGGAGATCCGCCGCGGCGTGCAGACCATCCAGTACCAGGTGGTGACCCTCCTGACCACCAACGGTCAAGCTCCCTTCATCACCGTGTTCATGTACCTCAACGAGGCGCGCAACGAGCGAGAGAAGAAAGATCTGGCCATGATCATTGAGGAGATGCTCCTGCAGCGCTATCAGGGCGTGAAGAACGAAAAAGGCGTGTGGGTCACCCCCGCCTTCCCCAAGCTCATCTACACGCTGGAGGAGGACAACATCCACGAGGATTCCCCCTACTGGTACTTAACGGAGCTGGCCGCCAAGTGCACCGCCAAGCGCATGGTGCCGGACTATATTTCCGAAAAGAAGATGAAGGAGCTGAAGGGCGACGTATACACCTGCATGGGCTGCCGCTCCTTCCTGACCCCCGACCGCTTCACCGACGCCGGAGTGGGCAATATTGCCAACGCCGGAAACTATGAGCCCGGCAAGCACAAGTACTACGGCCGCTTCAACCAGGGCGTGGTCACCATCAACCTGCCGGACGTGGCTCTGTCCTCCGGCGGCAACATCGACAAGTTCTGGAAGGTCTTTGACGAGCGGCTGGAGCTGTGCCACCGCGCGCTGCGCTGCCGTCACGACCGTCTGAAGGGCACCACCTCCGACGCCGCCCCCATCCTGTGGCAGTACGGCGCTCTGGCTCGGCTCAAAAAAGGCGAGTGCATCGACAAGCTCCTCTACGGCGGCTACTCCACCATTTCTCTGGGCTACGCAGGCCTGTATGAGTGCGTAAAGTACATGACCGGCAAGAGCCACACCGATCCCTCCGCCACCCCCTTCGCGCTTTCCATTATGAAGAAGATGAACGAAAAGTGCCAGGAATGGAAAACCGCCGAGAACATCGACTACTCCCTCTACGGCACGCCTCTGGAGTCCACCACCTACAAGTTCGCCAAGTGCCTGCAAAAGCGCTTCGGCGTCGTTGAGGGCATTACCGACAAGGGCTACATCACCAACAGCTACCACGTCCATGTCACCGAGCCTATCGACGCCTTCCGGAAGCTGGAGTTTGAGGCGCAGTTCCAGCACCTGTCCCCCGGCGGCGCCATCAGCTATGTGGAAGTGCCGGATATGCAGAACAACATCCCCGCCGTGCTGGAAGTGATGAAGTTCATCTACGACCACATCATCTACGCCGAGCTGAACACCAAGAGCGACTACTGCCAGGTCTGCGGCTGGGACGGCGAGATCGAGGTCGTTGAGGAAGACGGCAAGCTCATCTGGAAATGCCCCCAGTGCGGCAACACCGATCAGGACAAGATGAACGTGGCGCGCCGCACCTGCGGCTACATCGGCACCCAGTTCTGGAATCAGGGTCGCACGCAGGAGATCAAGGATCGCGTCCTGCACCTGTGATCCCCACCGAAATCATGAAAACAAGGGGCAGGCGCAGCCTGTCCCTTGCTTGCGGAAACGAGGTCATCGTATGTACTACGGCGAACTGAAAAAATGCGACATTGCCAACGGCGAAGGCGTGCGGGTCTCCCTGTTCGTGTCCGGCTGCCGCAACCGCTGCAAAGACTGCTTTCAGCCCGAAACCTGGGACTTCTGCTTTGGAAAGCCCTTCACGGAGGGCACGGAGCGGGAGATCTTTGCCGAGCTGGACAAGTCCTATATAGCGGGGCTTTCCCTGCTGGGCGGCGACCCCTTCGAGCCGGAAAATCAGCGTGCCCTCCTGCCCATGCTGCGCCGCATTCGGGAAAAATATCCCCAAAAGACCGTGTGGTGCTACACCGGCTACCGTCTGGAGGAGCTTATGTCCGCGGGATCACACCCCTGCTGCGAGGCCACGGAGGAAATGCTCTCCTGCATCGACATCCTCATCGACGGCCGCTTCATCGCCGAGGAGAAGGACATCTCTCTCCAGTTTCGGGGCAGCCGCAACCAGCGCATTATCGACATGGCGCAAACAAGGAAAAACGAAAAAATCGTTCTGTGGAGCAAACTGCGAAGGTGATCTGCTTTACAGCAAAACAAGAGGAGCAGTCAGCCTGCCCCTCTCTTTTTTACGCCGTTTATGCCGTTTTCTTCCGAGCCAGCTCCATAAGCTCCCGCTCCGACTGAATATCCGCCGGATAGGGATAGCTCCGAGCCACCCTGTCAAATTCCGCCAAAAAGTCTGCCCCTTGCTCCTCGTTTCCTTGGCACAGCAGCGCATAGGCATACGCCGTGCGCAGGATCGAGGGAAAGCGCTTCATCTTTTTCATCAGCGCCACCTGCTCCTTGGTGCGCATGCTCTCAATGACCTCCCGCTGGTTTTCCGAGATCATCTCCACATACATCCGGTCGCAGATCAAAAGGCAGCGATGCAGCGCCACCATGCCGTCCTGCTCCAGCATATGCGCCATCAGCCCATCCGCTTCCGCAAACCGGTGCTGATCCATCAACCGGTTGCAGACCAGCACACCCTGCGCGGCCACCAGCCCGCTTTTCATGGCCTCATCATCCGGCATATTGAACCACGCCTCCGGCATATCCCGCAGCCGTCGTCCCTCCGCGAGCATGGCGTTCGCTTTCATCTGCAGCCAAAAAGCGTACATGGCCGCCGGATCCCGCCGCAGGGATAGGGTGTTGCGCCCGTCGTTGTCCACGGTGCCCGCCCGCAACGGAATGCCGTTGAGCAGCGCAAGGAGCAGACCCGTCAGCGCAAACAACAGCAGCGCTCTGCCCCAAAAGCCCTTTTCCGGCAGCAGCGCAAACACCCCCGCAGCCACGAGCGCGCTCAGCACGTTCATCATCACGCCGCCCAGATTATAGAGCACCACCGGCATTTTGCCCTCCACCGGATCCGGCGGCGAGAGCAGGCACTGGCCGTCCGTTCCCGCAATCACGAGCCGGCGCAGCCGCAGTTTTCCGCCCGCGTCCTTCACCAGCATCAGGTCAAAAATGCGAAACGAGGTGAATCGGTAGCCCGAAAGCAGGCCGCCCACCAAATGCCCCGCCTCATGGATCGCCGTCTGCAGCACAAGGGAGGCCAGCACCACCAGCAGCCCAAGAAGCATCTGCAAAATGTCCGCATCGTCCTCTATCATCGCCGCCATGGCCAGCCCCAGCGCAATGCCCATCAGCACAGGCAGCAGTATGCCCGCATAATTTTTTCTTTTTTTCATCCGTCGGCGCACCTCTCCTTCTACACCGCATTATGACAAACGGACGGCAGTCTGTCAAGAAAAAGGGCTATGAGATGCGCAAAAGCCGACACAAGCATTTTTCACGCTTATGTCAGCTTTTGCGTAAAGGCTCTCGCTTCTGCTCATTCACCGCCGGAGCCATTCCGGCGTGCTTTTTCAGCTTTTCAGCTCTTTTTTCTCAAAACTTCAGCCCGCTCACCCAGCTCTGCACGTCGGAAGCCGAGGCGCCGGAGGAGAAACGCTGTCCCTCCTGCCAGTCGCCGGTGCCGGCCATATCTGCCAGCAGACTGCCGCTGCGCCCCATGCCGGAGGAGGCAGAGGTGGCGAAGGGAATGACGGTCTTGCCTGTAAAATCATTTGCCTTTACAAAGGTGTTCACAGGCCACGCGGCAACGCCCCACCAAATTGGATAGCCGATGAACACGGTGTCGTAGCTGCTCCAGTTTTCCACCGCGGTGGAGGTCAGCGGCACATCCCGCAGGGATTCATCGTCGTGCTCCCGACTTACGCGGCTGTCGCTGTTGTTGTAGTTCAAATCGGCGCTTGTGTAAGGCTCCGCAGGCACGATGGCAAAGAGGTCAGCTCCCGTGGCCTGCGCAATATCCTTAGCCACCCGCTCCGTATTGCCGGTGCCGGAGAAGTAAACCACCAGCGTCTTGCCGGTCTTCGGCTCCGAGGTTCCCGTCTGGGTGTTGTCCTCCTGGGGCGGGGTAGTGGGGGTCTTGTCCCCGTCGCCGCTTTTGGTGCCGCAGGCCGCCAGACTGAAGACCAGCGCCAGGCTCAAAAGCAATGCCGTCAGTTTTTTCATGATAGATCCATCCTTTCTGCATTATTTGCATTCACAGAGAATTTCATAAATTTCATCGCCTGTCAGCTTTCTGCAGCAGCCGGCGGTGATGTTGGTGGACTCGGCGATGGCGCGCAGATCTGTGTCGGCGGGGATGCCCAGTTGGGCAAACGTGGTGGGCAGGCCGATCTCCCTGATAAACGCCGCCAGCGCCTCCACACCGGCCAGAGCCGTTTCCTCGTCGCTGTCCTTGGGGACGATCCCCCAGACATTCCGCGCCCAGCGGGCGAAACGAGCCGCACCGGCCTTGCAGATGTGGCGGTACAGAACCGGGTGGATCACCGCCAGCCCCGCGCCGTGGTTGCAGTTGGTGTAGGCGCCCAACTGGTGCTCGATCTGATGCGCCTGAAAATCAGTCACCTTTCCGATTTTCAAAATCCCGTTCTCCGCCATGGCCGATGCCCACGCCAGCTCGCTGCGGGCTTCGTAACTCTCCGGTTCGGTCAGCAGCACGCGGATGTTGCGGATGACGCGGCGCATAACGGCCTCTCCGATGTCGTCGGAGAGGTTGTTCTCCTCCGGCTTTCCGAAATAGGTCTCCATGGCGTGGCTCAGCGTGTCAAATGCGCCGGAGATGACCTGCTTCATAGGCACGGACAGAGAATAGCTGGGGTCGAGGAACGCAAACTCCGCCTGCGCGCCCCACAGAGCGCCCTTGATCTTTTTCTCCTCATGGGTAATAACGGCGCCGCTGTTCATCTCGCTGCCGGTGCCGAACACGGTGACAATGGTGCCCAGAGGAATAAACTTCGTGGGCAGCGTGTGCTTCGTGTACTGCATCTCCCAGATGTCCTCATCCAGATTCGCCTGCGCGGAAATGACCTTGCAGCAGTCAGACACGCTGCCGCCGCCCACGGCGAGGATCAGGTCAACGTGGTTTTCTCTAGCCAGCTTTGCCCCCACCTGCACCTTGGCGTAGGTGGGATTGGGCATAATGCCGTCAAACTCCACCACCCGCTTTCCTGCGGCGTGCAGGATGCCCATGATCTCGTCGTACACACCGCTCCGCTTAATGGAGCCGCCGCCATAGGCCAGCATGACGGTCTCGCCGTAGTTCCTCAGCAGGCCGCCCAGATGCTCCTTTACGCCGCCCTTGCCGAAATACACCCTGGTCTTGTTTTCAAAAATAAAGTTGTTCATGGCAGCACACCCTTTCTGAACATGATCCTTTCGTTCGTTTTCCCTTGCGGAAACGACGCCGCTGTGTTATGATGCGGTTAAACATTTCGGTTGTTACTGCCGATTATAATTACCGATAGTTACAATCGGTCAAGAGGATTCTTCCAAAAAACTTTGAAATTTTTGTAAACAATGAGGAATACGTTATGCTTTATACCATGATGCAGGTCTGTAAGGAAACCAACATGACCTATCAGGCGCTGAAATTCTATTGCAACGAAGGTCTGGTTCCCCATGTGAAGCGGGATCGCAACAATCGCCGCGTCTTTGACGAGCGGGATGTCGCATGGATCAAAAGCCTGACCTGCCTGAAAAAATGCAACATGAGCATTCAGGAGATGAAGGAGTACCTCCGGCTCTGCCTGCAGGGGGAGGCAACGATCCCCCAGCGCAAAGAGCTGCTGGCGCGGAAGCAGGACGAGCTGCGCCAGACTATGCGCGACCTGCAGGACAGCATCGCCTATATCGACAGGAAGCAGAATTTCTACGACGAAGTGCTCTCCGGCAAGCGCCCATACGAGAGCAGCCTGACCCGCTGAGAGTAACGCTCCGTTTCGTTTCGAAAAAACAGCTGTGCAAATGGTTTTTCCATTCACACAGCTGTTTTTCTTATCTGTTTTTTCTGCCGATACCGTTTTCAAAATATACCCATGTGAAAAAGGCATCTTTGCGCTGCATCACACGCGGAAGATCTCGCCCTCCGTGGGGCCGCCGGCGGCCTGCGCCTCGTCGGTGTCGATGTGCATGGTGGTGGCGCCGTCGGTGTTCACGCGAACCACAACGTCATCAAAAATCAGCTTGCGGCCTTCGCCGCCGCAGGCCACGCGGATAATCTCGCCGTTCTTGATGCCCATCTTCTCGGCATCCGCCTCCAGCACATGGAGATGGCGCTTGGCAATGATAACGCCCTCCGTCAGCTCCACTTCGCCGGCAGGCCCGATGAGCTTGCAGGCGCCGGAGCCGGCCACGTGGCCGCTCTCCCGCACAGGAGCGTCAATGCCCAGCGCACGGGCGTCAGAGCCGGAGACCTCCACCTGGTCGGCCTTGCGCACAGGCCCCAGAATGGACACATTGGCCATTTCCTTCTTCGGCCCCACCAGAGTGACCCGCTCATTGCAGGCGAACTGGCCGGGATAGGACAGATCCTTTCGCTTGGTGAGCTGATAGCCGGCGCCAAACAGCTTTTCAACAGTTTCCTGCGTCAGATGAATGTGGCGGGCAGATGTTTCAATCATGAATTTCATTTTGATCTTCCTCCTGTTTTGTATGATCCTCCGTCTTCGGCTGCGCCGAAGCGGTCAAATCCTCTTTATCCGTCGTCAGGCGGATCTCCTCCACCTCGTCGATGTTGAAATACTGCCGGCTCACGGCGTTGATAACGCCCGTTGCCGCCAGAAGCTGCCCCTTTTTCCACTTCTGCAAAAGCTTTTCCTCCGCGTGGATCACCAGCCCGAAGCCGGTATCGATCTCCCCGTCTTCGTCCAGCCCGCAGTAAGGAAAGCGAACCGTCACCTTCCGGCCGTTATACTTGCTCTGCTGCCCGTGGGTATACTCCGCCCGCACCTGTTCGAAGGTCATGGGGTAGATCTCCCCATCGGGCATGTGGAAAAACAGCGCGCCGTACAGCCGGCTCAAACGCTTGCGGTTGTTGCCGCTCCTGGCCACCGCCAGCATACACACAACGATCACCAAAACAAGCCCCATCTTGGCCTGCTTCATAAAAATGGAAACAATGCACAAAATGAAACCCGCAGCCAGCAGGATCTGGTTCATCAGATCCTGTCTTTTCAACGTACTCAAAATCTTTTTCATACAATAACTCCTTTTTGGGGCTTCCTGTATGATACCACTTTCCCCTTCCATATGCAAGGGCTGAAAAGAAATGCTTGCTTTTTTGCGGATATTTGGTATAATTATCGCATATATCTTCCACTGTTTAATTAATGATTCTAATAACGAGGTGAGCAAATGAGTGTCAAACTGGAGCTGTATCGGGTTTTTAAGGAGGTCGCCGAGGCCGGCAACATCACCGCCGCAGCGCAGAATCTGTTTATTTCCCAGTCTGCGGTGAGCCAGTCCATCAAGCAGCTGGAGTCGGAGCTGCAGACCCGCCTCTTTGCCCGAAACTCTCGCGGCGTGTCCCTGACACCGGACGGAAAAATGCTCTATGAATACGTCCGCAGCGCCATGGGTCTGCTGGAAACCGGCGAGGAAAAGCTGTCCCAGTCCCGCCAGCTGCAGGTGGGGCACCTGACCATCGGTGCCAGCGACACGGTGACCAGCCAGTTCCTCCTCCCCTATCTGGATCGGTTCCACCGCCAGTACCCCGGCGTACACATTCAGATCGTGTCCGGCCGCAGCCACAAGGTGCTGGGTCTGCTGCAATCCGGAAAGGTGGACATTGCCTTTGCCAGCACGCCCCAGGATGCCAGCTCCCTGAGCACCTTCCACTGCTTTGCCACCCACTCCATCTTCGTGGCGGCGGCAGACTATGACTGCAACTTTGACCACACCTACTCTCTGGAGGAGATCGTGCAGTTCCCGCTGATCCTGCTGGAGCGCAAGGCCTCCAGCCGCCTGTATCTGGACAAATTCTTCCTGCAGAACGGCCACCATCTCAACCCCGAGATCGAGCTGGGCGCCCGCAGCCTGCTGGTGGATCTGGCGGCCATCGGCTTCGGCGTGGCCGGCGTCACGGAGGAGTTTGTGAAGAGCGAGCTGTCCTCCGGCAAGCTGCGCAAGCTGAAAACCGACTTTTCCATCCCGCCCCGCAGCGTGGATCTGTGCGTGCTGCGGGATGTGCCCCAGACCTCCGCCGCCCAGCGCTTCATGCAGTTCATTGAGTCCAATCTATAAAAAAACAGCGTCCCCTTCGGCCGCGGCCGAAGGGGACGTTTTATATTATGATCGTTACAGATAAAACAGGGGGAGGCGCAGCGGCCTCCCCCATTTATTATGCGGTTTTTTCGGCTCGATTAGAAGCAACCCTGCTCCATCATAGCCTCGGCGACCTTCTTGAAGCCGGCGATGTTGGCGCCAGCCACCAGATCGTAACCCAGACCGTACTCGGCAGCAGCCTCGGCGGACACCTTGTGGATGTTCTCCATCATCTTGTGCAGCTGATGGTCAACTTCCTCGGCAGTCCAGACCAGACGCTCGGAGTTCTGAGCCATTTCCAGAGCGGAAACGCCCACGCCGCCGGCGTTAACAGCCTTGGAGGGAGCCACGATGATGCCCTTCTGCGCACGCAGATAGTTCAGAGCATCGTTGGTGGTGGGCATATTGGCGACCTCGATGTAGTACTTCACGCCGGAAGCAGCGATCTTCTCAGCGGACTCCATCTTAACGTCGTTCTGCATAGCGGCGGGCATGTACACGTCAACATCCTTGACGCCCCAGCACTTCTCGCCGGCGACGAACTCGCAGCCGAACTTGTCAGCATAGGGCTTGCAGTGCATAGGATCCTTGGCGCGCATCTCGAGGATGAAGTTCAGCTTCTCGTCGGTGATAACGCCGTCGGGATCGTGAACGTAGCCGTCGGGGCCGGCGAAGTAGGTGACCTTAGCGCCCAGCTGAGCAGCCTTCTTCATGATGCCCCAGCCCACGTTGCCGTAGCCGGAGATAGCGATGCGCTTACCCTCGATGGTGTCGTTCTCGTGCTTCAGCACTTCCTGCAGATAGTACATAGCGCCGTAGCCGGTGGCCTCGGGACGGATCAAGGAACCGCCGTAGCTCAGACCCTTACCGGTGAGCACGCCGTTCTCCCACACGCCCTTCAGGCGGCGGTACTGGCCGTACAGGTAGCCGATCTCGCGGCCGCCCACGCCCATGTCGCCGGCGGGAACGTCGATGTCGGGCCCAATGTAACGATAGAGAGCAGTCATGAAGCTCTGGCAGAAACGCATGACCTCGGCGTCGGACTTGCCGGCGGGATCGAAGTCGGAACCGCCCTTGGCGCCGCCGATGGGCAGGCCGGTCAGGCTGTTTTTGAAGGTCTGCTCGAAGCCCAGGAATTTGATGATGCCTTCATAGACATTCTTCTGGAAACGCAGGCCGCCCTTGTAGGGGCCGATGGCGCCGTTGAACTGGCAGCGCCAGCCGCGGTTGGTGTGCCACTGACCGTTATCGTCGCACCACACAACGCGGAAGGTGAACATACGCTCAGGCTCTACCATGCGGCCCAGCAGATCGACCTTCTCATACTCGGGGTGCTTCTCGATGACAGGCTCCAGAGAGGACAGAACTTCCTCAACGGTCTGCACGAACTCAGGCTCGTTGCCGTGCTTGGTCTTTACGCTCTCGAGTACGCTTGCCAGATAAGCATTCATAAAAATTGCCTCCTCAAATATGTTCCGATTCGGAATGTTTATATGACGGGACTTCATATCCCGTTCATAATGATGATAACACCATTCCCAATATTTCACAAGGGTTTCCGGAAGAAAAAAGGGGGCACATCCCGTAAAAAAAACCGTTGTCTTTTTGTGCAAAGTGCGAATTAATCGCCCTTAGGCCGGTTTTTTCGCCGCCAGGCCGCATCCGCACCGATTTCATATTGACTTTTTTTGATTCTTCTATATAATAGACACGGAAGGTTTTTCTATCCTTCCGCACCGCAAATAAAAAAATCGCCTCATGCGACAGTGCATCCCCCAAAGCCGATCCCCCCGTCGGGGAGGGCTTTTGTTATGTCGGGTGCTTTTGGGGCAAAAGGAGAATTTTTATGCATACATATTCGCTGACAGTGGCCGGCCTGCATCGGGAGCTGCCCATCTGCAAGGTGACGGACGATCTGCACATCGGTGCTTTTATCTGCTTTGGTGACGCCGAGCTGACCGTGGCCTGTGCCAAGGCTATGCTGGAGCTGTTGGAGCCCGGCAGCTACGACTATCTCTTCACCGCCGAGGCCAAGAGCATCCCCCTCATCCACGAAATGGCCCGCCAGTCCGGCGCCACGAAGTATTTCATCGCCCGCAAGGGGGAAAAGGTCTATATGCCCGACCCCATCCACGTGGAGGATAAGTCCATCACCACCGCCGGCACCCAGCGCCTGTATCTGGGCAGCGACGACGCCGCTCTCATCCGCGGCAAGCGCATCGTCCTCATGGACGACGTGATCTCCACCGGCGGCTCCCTGCTGGCCATGGAGCATCTGGTGGAGCTGGCAGGCGGCACCGTGGTGGATCGCATCGCCGCTCTGGCCGAGGGCGCTGCCGCCCAGCGCAAGGACATCAAGTTCCTGGCTCCCCTGCCCGTGTTCAACGCCGACGGCACGATCAAGTAAATAACCTGCACTTTAAGATGGCTGCCCCAAAAAGCAGCCATCTTTTTTTCATTTTTTTATGGACAATCGAGATAAGCTGTGGTAATATGAGGAATTAATAAAACAGATACCACCCGAGAGCCTTCCTCCCCGTCTGTCTGTATGAAAGGAGAACAATTTTATGTCCGTGAAAGAAAGCTATGCCGGCAAGATCAACCGCAAGCTCAACAAAAAGCTCCATGTCATCGACGTGGCCGCCGGCCGTGTCCCCGCCGATCTGGTGCTGAAAAACGCCACCTATGTCAATGTCTTCTCCAATGAGTTGGGGCACGGCGACATCGCCGTTGCCGAGGGGCTTATCGTAGGCATGGGCGAGTACCACGGCCATGTGGAGGTAGATGTCAGCGGCAAGCTCGTGCTGCCCGGCTTTTTGGATGCCCATATCCATCTGGAAAGCTCTCTGGTCAGCCCTACGGAGTTTGCCAAGGCCGTCCTCCCCCACGGCACCACCACCGTCATCACCGATCCCCACGAGATCGCCAACGTCATGGGCACCGACGGCATCGAGTACATGCTCCAGGCCACGGAGGATCTGCCGGTGGATGTGCGCTTCATGCTGCCCTCCTGCGTGCCCGCCACGCCCTTGGATGAGTCCGGCGCCGTGCTGGATTACCGCGCCATCGACTCCTTCTATGATCACCCCCGCGTCCAGGGTCTTGCCGAAATGATGAACTTTGTGGGCACCGTGAACGGCGACCCCCAGGTAGTGGAAAAGATCGTCGCCTCTCAAGCGCACCACAAGAAGATCGACGGCCACGCCCCCGGCCTCAGCGGCAACGACCTCAACGCCTACATAGCCGCCGGCGTGTACTCCGACCACGAGTGCTCCGATCTGAATGACGCTCTGGCCAAGCTGGAGCGCGGCCAGTTCATCATGATCCGCGAGGGCACCGCCGCCCGCAATCTGGAGGCACTTGTCCCCCTGCTGTGCAGCAAGTATGTGGATCGCTGCATGTTCTGCACTGACGACAAGCACCCCAACGACCTGCTGGAAAAGGGTCATATCGACTACATCGTGAAAAAGGCCATTTCTCTGGGCGTGGATCCTATCATCGCCGTGAAGGCCGCCTGCCACACCGCCGCCCGCTACTTCCTGCTCAATAACCGCGGCGCCATCGCCCCCGGCTATCTGGCCGATTTCGTTATCATTGATAATTTCGAGAATTTCGATATTGAAATGGTCTATAAGCGGGGCGAGCTGATGTATGACGGCCAGCTTCGTGACTTCCCCACGCCGGAGATCGACCCCTATCTGGTCAACCGCGCCCATGACACCTTCCACCTCAGCAAGCTGACAGCGGACGATTTCAAGGACGGCCGTCCCCACGCCATCATCGGTCTGGTGCCCGGGGAGATCATCTCCGAGGACGCCGGCTATATCGACCACATCGACGTGGAGTACGACATCCTCAAGGTCGCCGTCATCGAGCGGCATAAGAACACCCACCACATCGGCTTGGGCTATATCAAGGGCTACGGCCTGAAATCCGGCGCCGTGGCCACCAGCATCTCCCACGACTCCCACAACATCATCGTCGTGGGCACCAGCGAGGAGGAGATGGCCGCCGCCGCCAACCGCATCGTGGAGAACCACGGCGGCATCACCGTCATGGAAAATGGCAAGGTGCTGGGCGAGGTGACGCTGGCCATCGCGGGCATCATGAGCGACGATCCGCTGGTCATGGTCAACAGCGCGCTGGAGAGCGCCAAGGACGAGGCGTTCCGTCTGGGCGTGTCCCGCGACATCGACCCGTTCATGACCCTGAGCTTCATGGCGCTGCCCGTCATCCCCACTCTGCGCATCACCACCCGCGGCGTGTTCGATGTGAACACCCAGCGCTACATCTGATTTCTTGCAAAAACAGGCAGCAGGCGTTAAATTCGCCTGCCGCCTGTTTTTATATCGCTTCAGCGCCTCCAGCTCGGCGTAGGCCTCGTCCAGTCCCTTCAGCTTTTTCACGAGGAGGTCGAAGCGGTTGAGGTCTTCTGTGCTCCACCGCTTGCTTTTCTCACTCACGGCCTTTTCCGCCGCCCAGAGAAGCACGGCTCTGTCGGAGAGGCGAAGCTCCCGCTGCTGAAACAGGGCGTTCGCGCCCAGCTCTCCGGCCGGTCGTGCATCGTGGCCATAGTGCTTCAATACACTCTCCGGCAAAACATCAGGGAAATACCTGTTGACATAGTCCAGCAAACTGGATATACTGATAGAAGAACCGGTTAGAGTAGCGGGTACGCCCGTGATCTCTGGCAGCAATGCAGCCGGTTCTTTTTTTGCGCCTATCGAATGCAAAACGTCCACGGAGGTCACTTCATTGGATGCCCTGTTGACAACGAACTGTACGATGTACGGTTCGTTTTTCGCATTTTTTGCAGCGCCGATTAGCACATAGGACGCATCAATGGTATCTTTCTTCGGCGTCAGCTCGTTGATACGGACAGCGTTTTTCAGGATCTCTCCCGCTTTCAGGGTCACGGGCGCATTGACGGAAAAACGACGGTCAAGGCCGTGCCGCAGCCCCTTCGCACTCAGGATCACATCCGTGTCCGTATCCTCCACATGGATAACGGCATTCCCGTTTTCGTTGGTGCCGCCGACCTTCTTGGCTGCTGCAATGGCTCTGGCGATAACATCTTTCCTCGTCTCGCTGTCGGCGGCATAACTTACGGTATCGTCCACCGTTGTTACCTGCATATCCGGTTTGGCCGCCAATGTCTCATAGGAGTAGTCTCGCTGCTGGTTTTGCACCTTGTCGGAAGATTTTTCTTGACTATTGTCATTACTTTGGCGTATACTGTTTACAGAAGGTTGAGCATTTCCCAATTCACCTCCAGTGGATTGGGTATCGTCGGCATGTAAAGTCCGCCGGGTGCTCGGCCTTTCATTGGAAGCATTCCCCCGCAGAGCGCCGGCCTTGCCGGAAGAGCCACCAATTTGGGGAGTGCTTCTTTCTTGCATTTTCCCCACATTGTAGACAATGCTTCCGCCTGCCCCTTCAGCGACAGATATGGTCGTTTTGTAATATTTCCCATCGAAGTCCATGAAGTAAGCCGTTCGGTAATTCCAACCACCGCTCGCCATGTCCCCATGGCGGGCGTCTTTGTCTATTATCGTTTTTTTGCCTTTGGAGGACACCTCCACCAATTCGTCAATATGCGCAGCAGCGTTCGCCTTTTTCTCAAATGCTGCTGCACTCATGGTTCGCCCATCGCTGGTGTGATTGTCGCTCAGCTTTCCCGCAGAGGTTCTTGTGAGCAGAAGGACATTCCCATCCTCCGCAATGAGCTGGACATCCTGCCTACGGCGGATTTTGCCGTTGATGTAGTCCTCCAGCTGTTCGCTCCAGCCGTCCGGATCACTGCCAAACAGCACCTGACGGTCTGCCTTCACATACTTTTTTCCGTCGTTTGTTTCTCTGATGGATTGTTTGCTCTCCGCCGGAGAGTTTTCCTGTACCGTCCCGCGGTTATTCCTCGCAGCGTCCACCAGTGCGTTATCCCATATCTCTTGCAGCTCCCGGGCGTACTGCTTCTGTCCGACCGCTTCGCTTTCAAACGGTTATTCCCTGTCATTGCGAACCGGCGACCGACGTCACCGATATGGCAACCCGTACTCTCCTACGCAAAAAATGTACTATGCTTATAATACAGTTTCCTTGACCGTATTATACGCATAGTACATTAGTACATGTTTGCCAATACTATTTTAGCCGCACCGCTCCACCAGCGCCACGGCGTGCGCCGCCATGCCGCTGCCGTCGCCGGTAAAGCCCAGGCGCTCCTCCGTGGTGGCCTTCACCCCCACCTGCTTCACGCTCACGCCCAAAGCGCCGGCAATGTTCTCCCGCATCTTCTGCCGGTAGGGCGCCAGCTTCGGCGCCTGCGCCAGAATCGTGGCATCAACGTTCACAACGCTGATGCTTCGTTTTTCCAGCTCCTCGGCCACCTTTTTCAGCAGCAGCAGGCTGGAAATGCCGGAAAAAGCCGCGTCGGTGTCGGGAAACAGGCAGCCGATGTCCTCCAGCCCCGCCGCCCCCAGCAAAGCGTCCATTACGGCGTGCACCAGTACGTCGGCGTCGGAATGCCCCTCCAGACCTTTTTCAAAGGGGATGTCCACGCCACCCAAAATCAGCTTCCGCCCCGATACCAGCCGATGCACGTCGTAGCCGTGTCCAATGCGCAGATTCGTCATGCTCTCCCCTCCCGCTCCTTCAGGATCGCCTCCGCCACAGCAATGTCAATGGGACGGGTGATCTTGATGTTTTCGCTGTCGCCCGACACCAGCTGCACCTGCTTGCCCAGCCGCTCCACGGCGGCGCAGTCGTCGGTGACATTGGCGCCGCAGGTGACGGCGGACTGCAGCGCCGCCCGCAGAAGCTCCGCCTGAAAGACCTGCGGCGTCTGCACGGCGAAGAGGGTCGCCCGATCCGGCGTGGCGCGCACAATGCCGCTCTCGTCCGCCACCTTCACGGTGTCCGTCACGGGAATGGCGGGAGCGGAGGCGCCGGTAAGCTCCGCGCTCTCCACCACGGCGTCGATCAGCTCCGGCGTTATCAGCGGGCGGGCGGCGTCGTGGACGGCGATAAGCTCCGTCCGCGGGTCTGTTTCCAGCGCTCCGGCCAGCACGGATTTTGTGCGAACATCTCCGCCTTTTATAATTTTTACCGGCTTTTTCAGCCCGATTTGTTTGCATAATTCCGCAAAGGGAAGCATGAGATCCTCTCGGGTGACCAGAATGATCTCGTCGATCCGCTCCGCCTGCTCCACTGCCAAAAGGGTGCGTGCCAGCACGGCCTGCCCCGCCAGCGGCAGCAGCAGCTTCTCCTTCCCCATGCGCTCCGAGTGGCCGGCGGCCACCACCACCGCCGCGCAGAACGAGCGGCTCGGCCTGCGCAGACCCCGAATTTTATCGAGCAATTTTCCCATGATCTTACCTCCGGAAAATACCACCGAAAAGTTAACATTTTAGGCGGCTGCTGCCAACAGATAAATAGGCTGTCAGCCGCATAAACGTCTGCCTTGAGTGTAACATATCGCCGCCATAAATGCAACAGCAGGCTCCCGACGGAAATCGGGAGCCTGCTCGGTTTATTATTTTCCGAAAACAGCCGCCGCCCAGTCGGGCAGGGTGTCATACCATGTACTCGTCACCTGCCCGTCCGCATAGTCGTAGACCACCAGAGGCTTATAGTCCCAGTCCGTCTTCACCAGCAGTTCGTTGACGCCGTCCCCGTCGCAGTCGGCAATGGTGTAGCCGATGTCGGCCAGCGTCTTCGGCAGGCGAAAAATGATGTTGGCATCATAGAGCGTTCTTGCCCCACTCTGATGCTCCGAAGGCCGGTAAAATAAAAGATTCCCGTTCCCTTCCCGCATAAGACAGGTGTTCTCCAGACCAAAGAGGGGCTTCTCCGTTTCTATATTGTCCACCGCAACGGGCATCGACGTCTGCGTAGTCTGCCCCACTATGCCGGTAAGCTCTCCCCCGCCGGTTCGGTCGTCATAGGTAAAGCGCAGGTAGCTTTGCATCCATTCAATGCCCGGGCGGAAATTGATATTGCCAAAATTCTCCCAGATCCTGTCGGGAGGCAGCAGCTCCTTATCCGACAGGCCGCCGTCATAGTGCAGATACAGGAGCTTTCCCTCGTATCCCACGACGCATATATACTCCCCCGAATTTTCGGAGCCGGGCATCTGCTCCACATAGAGCAAATCCACCTTGGCGCAGTTCACCTCATGGTGGTGCTTCGCCTCCTGAGCCGCCCGATATTCCCGCACCACGCGGGGAATGACCAGCACCCCCGCCGCCGCGATCACAACGGCCAGCGCCGCCGCCAGCAGCTTGCTGCCGAGTTTTTTCTTCTGCACCGTTTCTTTGGAAATTTCCATTACGGTCTGGATAGGCTCGCTGCTTCTTTCCTCTGTCATCGTCTGCTCCTTTCCCTCGTCCGCAGGCATCCGGCAGCGCAGCAGGGCGTCGATGCTGACGGAAAGTGCCTCCGCCAGCGGCTCCAGCAGCGTCACATCGGGATAGTTCAGCCCCCGCTCCCACTTGCTGACGGCCTTGTCCGTCACATGAAGCCTGGCGGCCAACTGCGTCTGCGTCATGCCCAGCCGTTTCCTGTTTTCGGCAATGTATGCGCCGAAGAGCTGTTTGTTCATAGGCGTCACCTCGATTTTATGATAGCGGTAGAGGGGGCATCCGGCAACCGACCGGCGGTAGAGTGCGGCCTGCGCGCAGGAAAAGGGGGCGGACAGCGCCGTCCGCCCCTGTAAAGCTTTGGTTTATCTTCTGTTATGGGGATACCAGATCTTCTGCTTCTCCGCCTCGCGGATCAGCTCCTCTCGGAAATCGGGATGGGCGATGGAAATGAGCTTCTCCGCCCGCTCCCAGACACTGAGACCCTTGAGGCACACGCAGCCGTACTCCGTGACCACATACATGGTGTTCACCCGCGTGTCCGTGACCACAGAGCCGGTCTGGAGGGTGGGACGGATGCGGGAGGACAGGCTGCCGTCCTTATTTTTATGGGTGGAGGACAGGCAGATGAAGCTCTTGCCGCCCTTGGAAAGATACGCGCCCAAGACGAAATCCTGCTGGCCGCCGGCGCCGGAGATCTGCTTGATGCCCGCCGTTTCGCCGTTCACCTGGCCGTAAAGATCCACGTCCACGGCGTTATTGATGGAGATGAAATTATCCAGCTGCGCCACGGTGCGGATGTCGTTGGTATAGCTGATGGGCGCGGCCATGCAGGCGGGGTTGTCGTCCAGATAGTCATAGAGCTTCTGGGTGCCGGCGGCAAAGGCGTACACCTGACGGCCGCGATCCAGATTTTTCCGCATGCCCGTGACCTTGCCCGCCAGCGCCAAGTCCACATAGGCATCCACATACATCTCCGTATGTACGCCCAGATCCTTCAGATCGGACTCGCACAGCATGGCACCCACGGTGTTGGGCATACCGCCGATGCCAAGCTGCAGGCAGGCGCCGTTGGGGATCTGCTCCACGATGAGCTTGGCCACAGCCTTATCCACCTCGGTGGCGGGGTTGGAGGGCTGGATGCCCATGGGGTCGTTGCGTCCCTCCACGATCATGTCCACCTCGGAGATATGGATGCAGTTGTCAAAGCCGCCCAGGCAGCGGGGCATTTTCTCATTGACCTCCACAATGACCACCCTGGACTTCTCGATGACCGCCCGCAGATGGGAGGCGGAGAGGCCGAAGTTGAAATAGCCGTGCTTATCCATGGGCGTGACCTGGAACATGGCAACGTCCGGCGGGGTAATATGATCCGTATAGTACCGAGGCAGCTCGGAATAGCGCATAGGCTCGTGGAAGCCGGCGCCGCTGGCGATATGGTGGCGCTCCACGGCGCTCATGTGATGGGAATTGAAAATGATATGGTGAACGGGATCTTCCACGTCAAAAATGGCAGGCTTCCACAGGCTGATGCCGCCGCGAACCTTCACATCCTCCAGCATCGGCGCGCGGCGCGCCAGCGCTTCGTCCAAAACCCGCGGGTGAATGGCGCAGAAACCGTAATCCACCCAGTCACCGGACTTGATGATCTTCACCGCCTCGTCGGCCGTGGTCAGCTTTTGCCGGTACATCTCTTTATAATCCATGCCTTCACTCCTCCAATTTGTCGGTGCCTTACTCATAACACCTTTTTTATATTATAGCACCGGAAAAAGGCAAAAAACAGTAGCTTTGTGAAAATTATGTCATTATTGGCGGATTGCCTAAATATTATCAATTTTATTCATGCAGGATTGTGAGGGTCTGGGGGGAAAACCGCAAAAAAGAAAGCCGGCGCGTGAAGCCGGCTTCCTTTGTATCTTTTTCACCGCAGGCGGCGGAGAGTTTCCGTGAGCAAAGCCCATGTGCGCTGCACGGAGGCGATGTGCATGCGCTCCCGCGGGGTGTGGATCTCCGTGAGATCGGGGCCGATGGACACGCAGTCCAGCCCCGAAAGCTTGTCGGCCAGCAGGCCGCACTCCACGCCTGCGTGGATCACCTCCACCGTGGGAGCGTGGCCGCACTGCTCCGCAAAGACCTCCGCCATCAAGCGGCGCAGAGGCGAATCGGCGCTGTACTCCCACGCCGGATAGTCCCCGCTGATGGAAAACGTCCCCCCCAACACGGCGCTCAGCAGCTCTAAGCGACGCAGGAGCATCTCTTTTTGGGAGTTTATATTGCTGCGGACGCAGAAGGAGGCTCGCACCGAGTCGGCGGAAGTGGTGAGGATGCCCAGATTCAAAGAGGTCTGCACCAAGCCCTCCACTTCCCTACTCATCTCCTGCACCCCGTTGGGGGCGCACTGGAGCAAGGTCAGGGCGCGACGGGTAGTGTCGGCATCCATAGGGACGCCGGCGTCCTGACCGGACTGTGCGCTGACGGTGATGGCACCGTCGGCCACGGCATACTCCCTACGGAAAACCTCCTCCATACGGCGGCAGGCAGCAGCCGCCCGCCCCCTGTTCTCCACCACAAGCGCGGCGCAGGCGGACACGGGGATGGCGTTATCCTTGCTGCCGCCGCTGACGGAGTAGAGGCGCATGGGTGTGGCGCGGCCAACGGCGTCCAAAACGCGGCCTAAAAGCACAACGGCATTGGCGCGGCCACGGTTTATTTCGATGCCGGAGTGGCCGCCCGCAAGGCCGGAAACCGTGATAGAAAGGCTCTCACCCGTAAAGGGTTCACGCTTTACAGGAATGTCTATCGCAGCGGTTGCGCCGCCGGCGCAGCCAGCCGTGAACACGCCCTCCACCTCGGAATCCAGATTGATGAGCAGGCGGCCGCGCAGGTCGCTGAGGTCGATGGCAGCGGCGCCGATCATGCCCGTTTCCTCGTCCACGGTGAGCACCGCCTCCAAGGCGGGATGGGGCAGCGCGCCGCTCTCCAGCAGGGCAAGGATCATGGCCACGGCGATGCCGTCGTCGCCGCCCAGCGTAGTGCCTTTGGCGTACACGGTGTCCCCCTCCACGGCCAGCTCCAAGCCCTCGGCGGCCATATCCTTTTTGCAGTCCGGCTCTTTTTCGCAGACCATGTCCATGTGCCCCTGCAAAAGCACCGGCGCAGCGGCCTCATAGCCGGCGGAAGCGGGCTTTTTTATGACCACATTGTTCCACTCGTCCTGCCGGACGGCAAGGCCGCGGTCGCGGGCAAAACGCACCAGATAGTCGCTGATGGCCTTGGTGTTGCCGCTGCCGTGGGGAATGCGGCAAAGCTCCTCAAACCAATGAAGTACCCCACGAGGCTCCAAGCCTTCCAATACTGCCATAACTTTTCCTCTTTTCTTTTATTGCAAGTATTGCTTTTCCTTCTTTACCGATCTTTACCGGTTTTCCGTCAGGTGGCGGGCCACATACACGCCGCTGGCAGAGGCATGGGACAGGGAGTGGGTGATGCCGCTGCCGTCGCCGATGATATACAGGCCCTTGCAGCAGCTCTCCAGATTCTCGTCTACGGCCACCTCCATATTATAGAACTTCACCTCGACGCCGTAGAGGAGGGTATCATCGTTGGCGGTGCCGGGGGCGATCTTATCCAGGGCGTAAACCATCTCAATGATGCCGTCCAGCAGGCGCTTAGGCAGCACCAGGCTCAAATCCCCCGGGGTCGCCTTGAGGGTGGGGGTCACCAGGCCCTCGTCAATGCGCTTTTGGTTGCTGCGGCGGCCCCGGACCAGGTCACCGAAGCGCTGGACGATTACGCCGCCGCCCAGCATATTCGACAGGCGGGCGATGCTCTCGCCGTAGCCATTGCTGTCTTCAAAGGGCTCGGAGAAATGCTTCGCCACCAGCAGGGCGAAGTTGGTATTCTCGGTTTTCATGGCGCTGTCTTCATAGCTGTGGCCGTTTACGGTTACGATGCCGTTGGTATTTTCATTGACCACGATGCCGTTGGGGTTCATGCAGAAGGTGCGGACATTGTCCTCAAACTTCTCCGTGCGGTAGACGATCTTGCTCTCATAGAGCTCGTCGGTGAGGTCGGAGAACACAACGGCCGGAAGCTCCACCCGAACGCCCAGGTCCACACGGTTGCTCTTGGTGGGGATTTGCATTTTCTTGCAAACAGCCTGCATCCACTTGCTGCCGCTGCGGCCCACGGAGACGATGCACCGGTCGCAGTCCATCTCCCCGGCGGCGGAGGTCACCCGATAGCCTCCCTCCGGCAGAGCCGAAAGATGCTCCACAGGGGTATCAAAGTAAAAGGTCACCTTGTCCTTCAGGTGGTCATAGAGATTTTGCAGGACCACAAAATTGATGTCGGTGCCCAGATGACGGACGGAGGCGTCCAGCAGGTTCAGCTTATGCTGGATGCAGAGCTTCTTAAACTGCGTCCCGGCGGTGGAATAGAGCTTTGTACCCTGGCCGCCGTAGCGCATATTGATGCTGTCCACATAGCGCATCAGCTCCAGAGCCTTATCCTTGCCGATGTGCTGGTGGAGCGTGCCGCCAAAATCATTGGTGATGTTATACTTACCGTCGGAAAAGGCGCCTGCGCCGCCGAAGCCGCTCATAATGGAGCAGCTCTTACACTTGATGCAGGTCTTGACCTTGTCACCGTCGATGGGGCAGTGGCGCTTTTCCAGGCTGTGGCCTGCCTCAATGACGGCAATGCGCAAGGAAGCATCCCGCTCCGTCAACTCGTAGGCCGCAAAAATGCCGCCGGGGCCTGCGCCGATTATAATGACATCATACTTCATATCCGTTCCTCCCAGTGTGCGATAGGCAGCGTGCAAAATCAGTCTCTTTGCCCCGCCGCTCGTGCTTTTGAAGCCTTGAAAAAAGCTCCGAAAGCCTTGGATTTCAGCACCGCAGAGGTCTTTTTCAGGACTCCTGCGGATGCTTTTTCTTTTCATTGTCGCAGCATTCCCGCTCTGTAATCGGCGTTATTATACCGCGCAATATTTCCTATAAAAAATACTTATGGTTATTTATTTTTTATAAGCCAACATTATTATAGCAGGTATTTCCCATCTGTCAAGAAAAAAAGGGCAGCCGTAAGGGAAATAACGGCTGCCTGACGGCGGAGCAGACCCGGTGGGGTCAATGCACTATTATATTTCTTCTCTCGGGCCCGGGCGGAGGCTCTGACCCAGGGAATGAAGCGTGATGGCTCCGGCGGAAAGCTCCGTGAGCCGCTGTTGCAGGCGCAAAGCCCCGTCATCCGGCAAAGAAGCCGTGACGGTGACGCCGGCGGCATAGGAAATGTCGTCCAGCAGGCCGCCGACCGCCGCGATCTCCAGCTTGACACGCTCCAAAAGGCTGTAGTCGCAGTCCAGACGCACCTGCTCCCACAGCCCCATGGCGGAAACGCCGGCAGCGGAGAGGGCGTCGCGGGCGCTCTTGCTATAGGCGCGGGTGAGACCGCCGGCGCCCAGCAGGATGCCGCCGAAATAGCGGGTGACGACGCAGCAGACATAGCTCACGCCTTCCCGCAGGAAAACATTGAGCATGGGCTGGCCGGCGGTGCCCTGCGGCTCGCCGTCGTCGCTGTAGCGCAGGACGTTATCCCCCAGCAGGTAGCACCAGCAGTTGTGTCGGGCGTCGTGATACTTCTTTTTGGCGGCGCGGATGTGCGCCTGCGCCTCCTCCTCTGTGGACACAGGCCAGATCTGGCCGATGAAGCGGGAGCGTTTTTCCACAAACTCACTCTCGGCGGCGGAAAAAGGGATTCGCTGCACGGCCATTACTCCCACTCCTCCTTCGGCGGCGTCAAGCCCTCGATGTAGGGCTGCATCTGCCCCAGCACCTTGGGCGGGCAGACGGCTACCACAGTGATCGTCTGCTCATATTCCACGGACTCCACCTTGGCCTCCCGATACAGGCCGTCCAGCAGACCCGCTTTGTCATAGGGCAGGTGGATGGTCACCCGACGGGTGCCCTTGTCCAGCTTTTCGTCGATGGCGCGCAGGAGATCGTCGACCCCCTCGCCGGTCTTGGCGGAGATATAAACGCTGTCCTCCTCCCGAGGCAGCCGGCCGGAAAAGGCGAGATCGCATTTATTATATACCCGCAGGCAGGGGATGTGGTCGGCCTTCAGCTCGCGGATGAGGCTGTCCACCACCTGCGCCTGCTGCGGCCACTGGGGATTGGACAGGTCAATGACATGGAGCAGCAGGTCGGCGTACTCCAGCTCCTCCAGCGTGGCCTTGAAAGCCTCCACCAGCTGGTGGGGCAGCTTGCGGATGAATCCCACGGTGTCGGAAATGACCACATCCAGGGTGTCGCTGACGGTGAGGAGGCGGGTGGTGGTGTCCAGAGTGTCAAAGAGGCGGTTATTGGCCGGAATGTCGGCGCCGGTGATGGCGTTGAGCAGGGTGGACTTGCCGGCGTTGGTATAGCCCACGATGGCCACCACGGGGATCTCGTTTTTCAGACGGCGCTGGCGCTGGGTGCTGCGCACCCGACGCACCTCCTCCAGCTCCTCTTTGAGCTTGTCGATCTTGCGGTGAATGTGGCGGCGGTCTGTTTCCAGCTGGGTCTCGCCGGGGCCTTTGGAGCCGATGGGGCCTTTGCCGCTGGTGCCGGCCTGCCGCTCCAGATGCGTCCACATGCCGATGAGGCGGGGCAGCAGGTACTGGTACTGCGCCAGTTCCACCTGCAGGCAGCCCTCCTTTGTCTTGGCTCGCTGGGCGAAGATGTCCAAAATCAGGCCGCTGCGGTCGATGACCTGCACGCCCAGAAGCTCCGTGAGCACACGGATCTGGGAGGGGGAAAGGTCATTGTCAAAGATCACCAGTGTGGCGCTCTCCGCGGCCACCATGGTCTTGACCTCCTCCACCTTGCCCTCGCCGATGAAGCTGTGGGGGTCGGGCTTTTCGCGGCTCTGGAGGATGCTCCCCACCACCCGTCCGCCGGCGGTGTCCACCAGTGCGGCCAGCTCCTGGAGGCTCTCCTCGTCGGTGCTGTCCTCCCGCAGGACCGGTGAGCGCAGACCCACCAGCACCGCAAGATCCCGTTTATTTTCCTGAAGCTGCGTGCGTTCCATAGTGTGACCTCATTTGAAAAAAATAATATACATAGTATACCATAAGCGGCGAAAATGTACAACCGTGGATAAAAAAAGCCCCGCACCGGAAAGAATCCAGCGCCGCCCTTGAGCAAAAAGCCTCGCAGAGTTTGCGTCCGCAGACGCAAAAAATTCAGATCATTTTTCACCGCGACATGTGCGTGGGGAAAAATACCTCTCAGACTGCAAGTGTGGAATTTTGCCGCCAAGCGGCAAAATTATGCGCGCAGCAGACTGCGATCCTTTTATTTGGAAAAATCCAAAGATTTTTCCAAATAAAAAAAGCCCCGCACCGGAAAGGTGCAGGGCTTGGTGTTCTGACAAATTACTTGTCCAGGCCGAAGCGCTTGTTGAACTTGGCCACGCGGCCGCCGGTGTCCACCAGCTTCTGTCTGCCCGTAAAGAACGGGTGACACTTAGAGCAGACTTCTACGCGAATATCCTTCTTCGTAGAACCTGTCTCAATTACATTACCGCAGGCGCATTTAATAGTAGTCTGCTGATAATTGGGATGGATTCCTTCCTTCATTGCTCTGGTTCACCCCTTTCCGGTACACATGTCCCTTGGACTCCAAAGGCAAATCTCATCTTAGCACAAATCAATATGCATTGCAAGTGTTTTTTGAGGAAAAATTGCATAATTTGCCGTCAAAGCTCCACTTCCGTTCCGGTGGCGAAGAAATACAGCACCCGCCGGCACACCGGCTCCTCCAGCACACGGCTCAGCGCCTCGCTGTACGCCCAAAGCTGGGTGCGGTACTGCTCCGCCCGCTGCCGCTCCTCGCCGGAGCGAATGTGATCCGTCTTGAAATCCGCCACCACAAGCCCCTGCTCTGTGCGGCAGCACACGTCCGCCACGCCCTGCAGCATCATCTCCTCCCCCTCGGCGCGGGGGTCGTACACCGTGGCGGGCACGAGCAGCGCAAAGCGGAACTCCCGCCACACCTGCCGGGCGTTTTTCAATTGATGACACAGGTCGCTGCGCAGGAAATCCGCGATCTGTAAAGCGTCTATACTTGCGGCCTGTTCCTCCGTCAGCAGGCGGCGCTGCAGCAGAGAATCCACCAACCGGCGCACCGCCTCCGGCTCCGGCGGCGTGTCAAAGGGCAGATACTGCATCACAAGGTGCATGGCCGTGCCCCGCTCCGCCGGCGTAAGCCCCTGCCGCTCCTGCAAAAACTTGGGAACGGCAAAGTCCCCCTGCACCGGTCGGGGCTGCTCCGCGCCCTCAGCGATCTGCTGATCCAATTCCCGCCCCTTGAGCTGGGTGGCTGTGATTTTGGTGGGAACGGCGGCGGCTGCTTTATGGGCATATTCGCCCTGCAAAAGCTCCGGCCAAAAAGGCAACTGACCGGACTGCCGCTCCTCTTCCCCACCGCTGACGGCGCTGTGCGCCGAGGGATTTTCATGGAGATACACCCGCCAGCCCGCTGCGCTCTGCCGCACCTGGGGCTGCGTTTCACTCCAGACGTGAAGGGCGCCGGCCTCCGTGCTGCACAGCAGCGCCTGCAGCACCCAGTCACCCATGGTCTTGGCGCTGCGCACCACCTGCGGCGGCACGGGCAGATCCGTGAGCGCCGTCAGCTTCTGGACATGGGAACGGGCGTTTTTCAGGCAGTCCACCAAGATCAGCTTTTCCTTGGCGCGGGTCATGGCCACATAGAGAAGGCGCATTTCCTCGGAAAGCATTTCCTTTTCCATCTCTCGGGCAAGGGCGATCTTGGAAACGGTGGGATAGCGCACGCGCAGGTCGGTGTCCACCCGCTCGGTGCCAAGCCCCAGACGGGGATGCACCAGCACAGGGCGGGTGAGGTCCGTGCCGTTAAAGCGGCGGTTCATGTCGCAGAGGATCACCACGGGAAACTCCAGTCCCTTGGAGCGGTGGATGCTCATGATCTCCACGCCGCCGGTGCCCTGCTCCGAGGCGATCTGCGGCTCCTTGCCCCGCGCCATGAGGCTGCGGAGATACTCCGTCAGGTCGAAGACGGTTATTTTGCCCATGGCGGACAGCTCCGAGGCATAGCGGCACAGATTCAGCAGGCGGCTGCGGCGCAGCTCGCCATCCTCCATGGCGCTGAAAACGCCCAGAATATGCAGGCGGTCATAGAGCTGCCACAAAAACTGATCGGCGGGCAGCTCCGCCGCCAGACTGCGCAGGTCGTCCAGCAGGCGCACAAATGCCTGCACCGGTTCCTCCCGACAGGCGCAGCAGGCTTCATAATAGTCGCCCTTGGCGCACCCACGGATGTTGGCCAGCAGATCCGGCGCGAAGCCGAACAGCGGCGAGCGCAGCACGGCGATGAGGGGCACGTCCTGCCGAGGGTTGTCCACGATCTGCAAAAGAGAATAGACCGTAGAAATTTCCAGTGTTTCAAAAAATGACTCCCGCTCGCCGCCGGAATACGGAATGCCGCAGCGGCTCAGGGCTGCGCCGAAATCCGCCATGCGGCTCTTGGGCGAGCGCATGAGCAGCACGATGTCTTCCGGCCGCACGGGGCGGAGCGCACCGTCTTCTCCCTGCACGGGGTAGCCCTCGTCCAGCATTTTGCGCACAAGGCCGGCCACAAAATCCGCCTCCACACGGGTGCGGTCAAAGTCCTCGGCATCCGTATTCTCCACGCTGACAAGGTGCAGCTCCGTTTCCCGATCCGGAGCAGGCGCAAAGGCGGCTCCGGCGTAGAGCTGCTCCTCGGCACCGTAGTCCATCTCCCCCATTTGCCGCGAAAGGATATTGCGAAAAACGAAGTTGGTGGCCTCCAGCACCTCGGGGCGGGAGCGGAAATTGCGGGTGAGCAAGATCTTGCGCGCCTGCCCTGATGCAGCGGCCTCCGCATGGCGATAGAGCCGATATTTTTCCAGAAAAATTTCCGGCTGCGCCAAGCGGAAGCGATAGATGCTCTGCTTTACATCTCCAACGGTGAAAAGGTTTTCTCCTTTACGGGAAATGGCGTCAAAAATGCGGTTTTGCACCTCGTTGGTGTCCTGATATTCGTCCACCATGATCTCCACATATCGGTCTGCGATCTGCTGCGCCAGCTCCGTGGGACGGCCGTCGGCGGTGAGAAGAATATCCACGGCGTAGTGCTCCTGATCCGAGAAGTCCGCCGCGTTGCGGCGCACCTTTTCCTGCTGAAAGCTGCGGATGAAGTCCGCCGTCAGGTCTAAAAGCGCCAGCATGGCGGGAGCCATGACGTGAAGATCCAAAAGATGCTCCGCCTGCGTGGCGGCAAACGGCTCCAGGACATCCTTCAGCTCCTTGGAAAACCGGTCGCGCAGCGCCTTCATGCGCTCCTTGCACGCCGCGTTCTCCTCGCCCCGCACAGGCTTGAGGGCGGGAAAAGCGAGATCCGTCTTCCCCACGGTGTCCCACCCGACGGCAGCCGCCGCCTGCAGCCGCTCCATGGCCTCGGCCATGGCCGAAAAGGCAGCGCCGTAGGCCGCCTCCACCTTGGGGCATTCGGCCATTTCTCCGACAGCGCGGCGCAGCCGGCTGCACCAGAATGCCGCCCAATGGGCAAGATCCTCCAAAAGAAGCTCCCCAAAGGGCGTTTGCTCCATGGTGTTGGGCACCGCCTGCCAGAAGCGGCGGGTGTCCTGCAGCCACTGCAGCGGGTGTGCCTGGCTCTGCAGCTTGTCATACAGCTCCAGCACCAGCGCCGTGAGGCGGCTGTCGTCCCGTCCGGCGCCCAGGGTCTGGGCTAACAGGGCGGCGTTTTCATCGCCCTGCTCCAGCGACTCATAGAACCGATCCATGACCCGCTCCAGAACACGCTGGCGCAGCACGGCGCCCTCCTGCTCGTCCAGCAGGCGGTAGTCCGGCGTGAGGCTGCGGCCGTTTACCGGCGGCAGCAGATGGACATTCTCCCGCAGAAGGCTACCGCAGAAGGCGTCCACGGTTTTAATATCCGCCTGATAAACGCGGAACAGCTGGCGGCGCAGATGGTCGTTTTCCGGCTGCTGCGCCACTCGCCGGGAAAGCTCTTTGGCGATCTTGCCCCGCAGCTCGGCGGCGGCAGCGCGGGTATAGGTGATGATGAGGAAATCGTCTACGCTGCACTTTTCCTCCTCGACCCTGCGAAACAGGCGCTCCACCAGCACCTTGGTCTTGCCGGAGCCGGCCGCCGCCGACACCAGCAGGCTGCCGCCGCGGTTTTCCACGGCCTGCCGCTGCTCCTCCGTGAGCCGAATGTCACTCATGGCGCGCCTCCTTTCCCATTTCGTCTTCTATGGTCTGCCAGACCTCGGCAGGGGGGGATTTTTTCAGATAGCGCCGACGGTCTGTGCCGCGACCCGGGCGGAAATAGCAGGCGGAGGCATAGGCGCACCACTGACAGGCGCTGTCCTGGGGCGAACGGGTGATGGGGTCGGCGTCCACATTGCCCCGCGCCAACTCGCCGGCGATTTGGCGAAGAAGGTACTCCGTGTATTTCCCCAGCCGCCCCAGCTGGTGGGCGGTGGCCACGCCGTCGGTGATGGTGCCGTCCTTTTTCAGGGTGATGGGCAGGTACACGGGCTTTTCCAGCGCGTCGTGCTCCATGGCGCGCAGCACGTCGGCATCCTCCAGCACAAGGCCGCTGCGGCGCAGCTCCTTTTGAATGTCGGATTCGATCTTTTCCGCAGAAGCGCCCCGCTTTTCCGAAACGATGACATCTCGGGCAGGCAGGTACAGCACACCCGCCGGCACCACCGGCAGACCGAACCGCCGCTCGCCCTCCTGCTCCAGCGCAAAGAGGTACAGCAGCATCTGGATGCCCAGGCCATACTGCACATCGGAGAGGTCGAAGGTTTTTTTGCCCGTTTTATAGTCCACCACACGGAGATAAAGCTTTCCGTCCTTCACCCAGCCGTCCACGCGGTCCACCTTGCCCACAAGGCGCAGGGAGATGTCCTCCCGCTCCACGGACACGGCGGGCAGATCCGCCTCCCCGCCGCCGAAGCTCAGCTCAAACTCCATGAGCTTGAAGTCCGAGCGGCGCATCTCGTCGGCCACGTTGTTCACGATGGCGCAGGCCGTTTTTTGCAGGCGCTCGAAGAGATAGCGGAAGCGGGCGCTTTTTTCACTGTAACGGTCGATCTTTGTGTCGGCGTACTCCCGAATGTATTGCTGCACCAGCGCGTCCAGCTCTCGCTGGGTCACGTTTTCAAATCCGCCCCTGTCCCGCACCGTGCGCAGGACGTTTTCCAGCAGATAGTGGATAAAGGTGCCGATCTCCGGCGCCTGAAAGCCCGCCGCTTTGCGCTCTTTGGCGCGCAGGCCATACTCCATGAAGTAGCCGAAATGGCAGTTTTTCATGCGATCCATGCGGGAGGCGGACATCTGCACCTGCGTGCCGTAGAGGGCGCGCACCGCCGCCGGCGACAGGCGCCCCCGATTCAGGAGCTTCGCCCGACTCATGGCCTCCAGCACCCGACTGCCCTGGGCGTCGGCGCGGAAATACGCCGCCAAGTCGCTATCCGGATAGCGTCCCGCAAGCTCCAGCGCCGTGGCCGGCACGGAAAAACGGTACTGCCCGTCCTCACGCTTCAGCGGCACGTCCGGCAGCAGGCGGCGGATGCGCTCCACCACAAAGGCGGGGCGAAGCGCCGTGCCGTCCAGCGACACGGTGGGATAGCTGACGTGGAGCAGCTCCGTGGGCTGGGTGAGGGCGGAATAGATGTTTTGCAATTCATTGTCCAGTTCGTCAAAGGAGGCGTCCGCCAAAGGCAGGTCATGCTGCTGCAGAAAGGCGCGGTCACGGCGATCCAGAATGCCGCTCTTCTGCCCCACCTGCGGCAGAAGATGATCATTGCAGCCCAAAAGGAACAGCGCCCGCACCGTGCGGCGGCCGGAACGGGTCATTTCGCTGACCTTGACCTGATCCAAAGTGGCCGGTATGGTGGCCACGCTGTACTGGGTCAGCACAAGGCGCAGCATACGGCAGAACTCCTCGCCGGTGAGCTGCGTGTCCCCCAGTATCTCCGCGAACTGATCCAGCACGGCGCAGAAGATCTCCCAAAGCTGGCGATATTCCTCCGCCGTCTGCACCCGACCGGACTGCATGAGCCTCTGCGCCTGCTGCTGCAAAAGCTGCGGCACGCCCGCCTCTCGGGCAAACCCATACAGCGCGGCGGCTTTATCCGCGGCTGCCGAGGCGCCCCGCATATTTTCATACAGAGGGATCAGCGGACGGCGCACCTTTTCCCGAATGGCGTTCAGCTCCTCCAGCCGCTGCTGACGCTCCGGCGTAAGTTCGGCGCCGTACCCGTCGGGATTGGCCGTCCACGGGGTGTCCCGCAGCCACATTTGACCGCGGATGGACCAGAGGATCACATAGTTCTCCAGCTTGTCGCATTCTTCCCTGTCTATGCCCGCCAGACCGGTTTTCAGGTAGCGGAACATATCCTCATATTCAAAACCGCCGGTAACGGCGTCCAGCGCGCCAAGCACCAAGAGCAAAGGCGGCTTTTGCAGAATATCGCTGCGGCGGCTGATATACAGCGGGATGCCGTCCCGCGCGAAAACATGCTCCAGAACGGGGCCGTACTCCCCCAGATCGCGGGCGGTAACGGCAATATCCCGACAGCGCCAGCCGCTTTGGAGCATTTGTCGGATCTTGGCGGACACATACTCCACCTCGGCGTAGGCGGCGGAGGCCTCGTACAGCTGCACCTGCTCCTCACCCCCTGCGCGGGCGGGCGCCTCCGCGCCGAAAAAGTACCGCTCCAAATGGGCAAGGGGCGTGTCAGCCGTCGACTCCATGAACTCCATGGTGCAGCGCTGCCCCGCCTGCTGCGCCATGCGCACAAGGCGCTGCCGCTGGCGAAAGGCATTCTGAAACAGATCGGCGGAGTTTTTGTCCCCCAAAAGCGTCACCGTGACGCTGCTTGCCTGCTGCAGAGCCGTGAGAAGGATCCCCTCCTCCACCTTATTAAAATACGAAAAACCGTCAAAATACACATCCTTGCCCATCAGGTAAGAGGACTGCGGCAGCGCATCCCGCAGCTTCTGCACCCGCGAGCGGGTGTCCCGTCCGTCGGCGCGGAGGCGGGCGTCATAGGCGGCATACAGCAGCGCCACGTCCCGCAGCTTGTCCCCCTCCTGTCCGGCGGCCTCCTGCACGCCGGCATACAGCTCTTGAGGCGGGATCTCGTAGGCATACAGCTCGTCCATCAGCGTGACCAGCTGCTCCAGAAACGCCGCGCGGCGGGAGGGGTTATTGAACACCCGCAGGCTGCCGCCCACCTCCTGCAGCGCCATACGCATGGTGAGCAGCTTGCCGCCGCCGTCCAGCGTGAAATCGGCAAGACCGCCCACCTCTCCCAGCACACGGCCGGAAAGATTGCGCAGGCTCAGAACCTCCGCATTGCGGCTGGCCGTGTCGCCCAGAGCGCGGCACAGCTCCATTTCCGCCTCATGGGACACATGCTCCGGCACAATGAGAAGCTGCGGCCGCTCCTCGCGGCTTTGCTGTATGGTTTCCAGCACGCGAGCCGTCTTTCCGGCTCCCGCCCGTCCGATCCACAGATGCAGCATTGGCTTGCCCTCCCCCGTTTGCCTGCGTAGGCGCGATTTTTCTTCGTTTCACAAGTTCATCGTCTATTATACCATAGGACGCTTCGGGGCGCAAACCTTCCGCCGCATTTTTTAGGGCTGGAACGGCAAAACACTTGACATCCGGCAGAAAAATCCATATAATAAGAAAGCTGTGAAAAAACGGGGTGTAGCGCAGCTGGTAGCGCGCTTGGTTCGGGACCAAGAGGCCGGGGGTTCAAGTCCCCCCACTCCGACCATATCGGGTATTTATAAGGAATTTGACTTTATGAATACTCGATTTTTCTATTTTGATACGGTTTTATGTTGGGAGCAGGTTTTCGCCTGCTCCTTTTGTTATGCCGTTTTTGGCTCGGTCAAATACTCGATCGCGACACCTTTTCGGGTATCGGCGACGACATTCGGCCTGCGTGACACCTCGAGCATCTCCACATACCCGACAAAGCGATAAAAGAAAACGTTTCTCAGCGTTCGGTTTTTGCCTTTGCCCTCTGTTTCAAAAACATTTTTGATCGTTTTTTTGGTTTGTCCCTATTGATCACTCTCAGCTCTCTATATTGGGCTGCTGAAAAAATATCGGAAAATTGACCCCCTTGCTATCAGTTTTCTTGCTCTTCTCCAATTTGTGTCAAAATATAGGAAGAACCTGCATTTCCCTTCCGGCAACGCTTGCGTTTTTGCCTTAAATCTTGTAAAATGCAGTATAAGAGCGAACCGGACCCCCCACACCCAGGAGGACTGCATATGGCCTTATATACAAAAAAGCTCATCATGACCACGTTCCAGACGATGCTGGAGGAAATGCCGTTTGATAAGATCACAGTGGTTGCGTTGGTCAAACGGGCGGGCATCAGCCCCAATACGTTCTATTACCATTATCAGGATATTTACGCATTGCTGGATGCGTGGTTTCGGGAAAGGGTCGAGCATTTTGTGCCCCAGGACAGCCCTGTCGAATGGAAGAGCACGACCAAAACCCTGCTGCACCAATGTAAGGCGCATCCCAAAACCATCTACCATGTGTTTGACAGCCTTTCCCGCGACTATCTGGAGCGCTACATCTTCTCTTTGACGGACGACGCTTTTACGAAAGTGGTGCAGCAGGCCGCAGCGGGACACGCGCTTTCAGAGGATCGCCTGCGCAGCATTGCATCCTTCTGCCGCTATGCCTACATCGGCTTTGTCATGCAATTTTTCTGGAACCATATGGAGAATGATATTGATGAGAGCGTAGACCGGTTAGGCGTGCTTTTTGATATTTTTTTGACCACCGCAGTTCAGGTCACCGACTGAGTAATGGCGATCGACCTGCCGAGAAATGCCGTGAGGCCGATGCCGTTGGGAAGGAGCGAGCTATTATGTCCCAGATAACAAAGCGAGCCTTGGAGCAGTCGCTGAAGAACCTGCTGCTGAAAAAGCCGCTGACCAAAATCACCATCAATGACATTGCCGAAGACTGCGGCATCAACCGCATGACCTTTTATTACCATTTCAAAGATATTTATGATCTTGTGGAATGGTCGTGCCTGGAGGACGCCAAGAGAGCGCTGGACGAAAAAAAGACTTATGAAACCTGGCAGCAGGGACTTTTGCAGATCTTCGAGGCGGTGCAGGATAACAAGCCCTTTATTTTGAATGTTTATCGCTGCGTCCACGGGGAGCAGGTGGAAAAATATCTGCAGCCGCTGGTAGACCGGCTTTTGCTGGATGTGATCAACGAAGAAGTCGGCGAAATGCAGGTTCGGGACGAGGACAAGCAATTTATCGCCCAGATCTATTCATACATTTTTATCGGGCTGATGCTCGACTGGATCAAAGACGATATGCGGGAGGATCCGCAGCAGATCGTGGACAGGCTCGCCAGGCTCATCAAAGGCTCCATGGCAGCAGCGCTCTCCCGATTCCGATTCTGATTTTATCATTTTTGCGAATCTGATTATATTTTTTACACTTTTCGGCTCCGTGATAAGACTTTTATCACGGGGCTTTTTCTGTTCATTGTAAACCCGATGTCGGCGGGTATAATAAAGGCATAAACAGAAAACAACAGGAGGTATTTGTTATGTATTATTCCGCTGGCACTTATGAATCCTTTGCCCATCCCGAAAAGCCCAAGGATGTGGACAAAAAATCGGCTTATATCATCGGCACCGGCCTTGCCGGCCTGACGGCGGCTTTTTATCTTGTCCGCGACGGTCAGATGAAGGGCGAGCACATCCATGTGTTTGAAAAACTGGATCTGGCAGGCGGCAGCTGCGACGGCCGCAAGGACATCACCAAGGGCTTCTTCATGCGGGGCGGCCGTGAGATGGACAACCATTTTGAGGTCATGTGGGACACCTTCCGCGATGTGCCCTCCATCGAGACGTCGGGTGTTTCCGTGCTGGATGAGTATTATTGGCTCAACAAGCACGACCCCAACTACTCCCTGTGCCGCGCCAGTGTGAACCGCGGCGAGGATGCCCACACCGACAAGCAGTTCAAGCTGGACAAGGACTCCGCCATGGCGCTGTCCAAGCTGTTTATGACGCCGGAAAAGGATCTGGAGGACAAGAAGATCTCCGATGTGCTGCCGGATTCCTTCTGGAGCACCAACTTCTGGCTGTACTGGCAGACCATGTTCGCCTTCCAGCGCTGGTCCAGCGCGCTTGAAATGAAGCGGTATCTGTGCCGTTATGTCCATCACATCGACGGCCTGCCCGATTTCAGCGCCCTGCGCTTCACCAAGTACAACCAGTATGAGAGCATGATCCTGCCGCTGGTGAAATATCTGGAGTCCCACGGCGTGCGCATCGAGTATGGCATGGATGTAAAGAATGTCATCATCGAAACGGAGGGCGACAAGAAGGTTGCCCGGCAGATCGTGTACGTCAAGGACGGCAAGGAGCAGACCATTGACCTCATCGAGGACGACCTGGTGTTCATCACCAACGGCTGCTGCACCGACACCTCCTGCTATGGCGACCAGACCCATGCGCCGGATCTGTCCGGCGTGAAGAACGGCGCAGGTGAGTCCTGGGATATGTGGAAAGCCATTGCCGCGCAGGCCGAGCACGGCGAGTACGGCAACCCCGACAAATTCTGCTCCGATGTGGACGCCACCAACTGGATGAGCGCCACCGTAGCCACCTCCGACGAGGAGATCATCCGGCACATTATGAACATCTGCAAGCGCGATCCCCGCTCCGGCAAGGTGACCACCGGCGGCATTGTCACCGTCAAGGACAGCACCGACAACTGGTATCTCTCCTGGACCATCAACCGCCAGCCCCAGTTCAAATCGCAGGACAAGAACATGGTGCTTGTGTGGCTGTATTCGCTGAATACCAACAAGGAAGGCAACTATGTAAAGAAGGCCATGCGGGACTGCACCGGCGAGGAGGTCTGCCGCGAGTGGCTGTACCACATCGGCGTCCCCACCGAAAAGATCGACGCGCTGGCACACGATGCCTGCAACACCACCACCTGCTTCATGCCCTATATCAACGCCTTCTTCCAGCCCCGCAAGGAATCCGACCGTCCCAAGGTCGTGCCCGACGGCGCCGTGAACTTCGCCTTCATCGGCCAGTTCGCCGAAACGCCCCGTGACACCATTTTCACCACCGAGTATTCCATGCGCACCGGCATGGAGTCGGTCTACACCCTGCTGGACATCGACCGCGGCGTGCCGGAGGTCTGGGGCAGCAAGTACGATGTGCGGGAGCTGCTGCGCGCCTGCTACTACGCCATCGACAAAAAGCCCATCAGCGAGGCGCCGCTGTCCTTCAAGGAGAAGGAAATGCTCAAGGTACTCCTGAAAAAGGTCAAGGGCACCGATATCGAGCTTCTGCTGAAGGAAAGCGGACTCATCGAGTAAATATTCCCATTCAGCGGGCGGCTGCCGATGCACAGGGGGCGTCGGCAGCCCCTTTTGCGCAAAAAGTAGAATTTGCGCAAATTTGCGCATTGGGCGGATTCCTCTGAAATTCGGAAGGTTCGGCTTTTTCTGCCATAGTTTTCGCGCAGAGATTTCGTTAAGATATTGATTGATAGGGGCGTTCACGCCTTCCGGCACGTTTCGCGCCTCTCGCCATGGCAGGCGCCGACCTGCCTGCGGCTTGAAAAGCAAAAATCACCCGAAAATGCATCGATCCATCCATCTCCCCATGTAACAGTCTGCCGCGCAGCGGCCTGCGCGGAGGCGCTGGCAGAAAGGTGACAAAAATGCAAAAAATAAAGCAAAGTATTCAAACGGAACAGCCGCGCTGGCGGGTGTGGTTTTGGACAGCCTGCGAGCTGTTCGTGCTGTACTCCATGCTGCGCTCGCTGCGCTTGGAGCCGGTGTCCGACGCGCTGGTGTGCCTGCTGGTAGCTATCGGCGTAGCCGTGCCGTATATCCTTGAGGCTTTCGGCTATCGGATGTCCGATGCGCTGTTTGTGTTCAGCCTGTTTTACCTGCTGGCCTCCATGTCGGGGCGGGTATACAAGCTGTACTATCTCGTCGCGCATTGGGATAAACTGCTGCATCTGTGCGGCGGCGTTGTTTTTGCCCTGCTTGGCGCTTATATCCCTGTGATGATAAACAAAAAGTACGAGAATGACCGCCTGCTGCGGGTGCTTTTCGCGCTGCTGTTTTCCATTTCCGTTTCGGCGCTGTGGGAGTTTTATGAGTTTGGCATGGATCGCTGGTTCGGCATGGATATGCAGCGGGACACGATCATTCAGGCCATCCACTCTTATAACTTGGGGGACGCCACCGGCGTCATCGGCAGCATCGACCGGATCGACAGCGTTGTTGTCAATGGAGAGCCGCTGGAGGGGTATATTGATATTGGCCTGATCGACACAATGGGCGATATGATGATCGACACGGCGGGCGCCGCGGTCTATGCTGTTGTGTTTGCGCTGGATAAAGGCCGCCATCCTGCTTTTGTCCGCACCGCCATGGCTTCTCCGGCCGAAAAGCAGTCCGTTCATGCGCAGGCCGAGTAACGCATCTCCGGAAAGCCGAAGGCTGCGCCTGGCCAAATGCCTGCTGGCGCTTGTGTGGCTCGCAATTATTGCAATATGCCTGCTGCATAAGGACGAGTTCACGCTGGAGGGCATTTTAAACTATACGCCCCGACAGCCGGCGCTTGCGGTGCTTCTTCTGTGGGCGCTGTTTGCCGTTAAAAGCCTGAGCATTTTTCTGTACAGCGGCCTGCTGTACGCCGCCGGCGGCATTTTATTTCCGCTGCCCGTGGCCATCGCGGTAAACGTAGCGGGCACAGCGGTGATGGTCAGCCTTCCCTATTGGCTGGGAAAGAAGCTGGGCAGTCAGGCGGTGCAGTACATTCTGCGCCGCTGGCCGAAGTCCGCCATGCTCCATGACCTTCGCGGCGGCAGCGATTTCTTTTTCGTGCTCATCGTCCGCCTGCTGGGTGTTCTGTCCGCCGATGTGGTCAGCGCCTACATGGGCGCGGTAGGCGTGAAGTATCGGGACTACCTGCCGGCGTGTCTGCTGGGCTTTTTGCCCACCTGCGTGCTGTTTCCCGTCATGGGCATGAGCCTCTCCGACGTGCGCTCTCCCCAGTTTCTCACAGCGGCGGGCATCGAGCTTGCGGCTATGCTGCTCTCCTGCATCATCTTTCATTTTTACAGAAAAAAAGCACACACGAAATCAGATAAGGAACAGAAAGGATAATTGAACTATGGGCATCACCGAAAAAATCTCCCATGCAGCCGAGCGAAAGGCGTTTGAAACGATCCTTGACTCCATGCTGAAAAAAGGACAGACACAGGATGTGGGCGATCTTGCCGAGCAGCTCATTGACCTCATCCAGAAGATCCACAAGGGGACCTGGAGCGACAGCTCCTATGCGGCGCTGCGCATGATCGCCGAGGATCCCAACGGAAAGTGGGCGCACTACACCCAGCGGCTCATTCGGGAAAATGACCCCTACATTCTCAAGACCTTCCTGACCAATGTGGCCTATGAGGGCGGATTTCGGGGCTATCAGACGGCACAGGAAAACGCCGCCAAGTACGACATCAACGTGCCCTGGCTCATTCTGATGGATCCCACCTCCGCCTGCAACATGCACTGCACCGGCTGCTGGGCGGCAGAATACGGCCACAAGCAGAGCCTGACCTTTGAGGAAATGGATCGTGTGCTGACCGAGGCCAAAAAGCTGGGCACCCACGCTTGCCTTTTCACCGGCGGCGAGCCGCTGCTGCGGAAGAAGGACATCATCCGCCTGTGCGAAAAGCACCGTGATATGGCGTTCCACGCCTTCACCAACGGCACCCTTATCGACGAGGCATTCTGTCAGGATATGCTGCGGGTGGGCAATTTCTTCGTGTCCATCAGCGTGGAAGGCTTCGAGGAGGCCAACGACGGCCGCCGCGGACAGGGACACTTCCAAAAGGTGCTGGACGCCATGGATCTCATGCGCAGCCATCGCATCCCCTTCGGCGTCTCCATCTGTTATACCAGCAGGAACTACAAGGTCGTCACCAGCGACGAGTTCCTCGACCTGCTCATCTCCAAGGGCTGCGTGTTCGCCTGGTACTTCCACTACATGCCCGTGGGACTGAACGCCGACACCTCCCTGCTGCTGACGCCGCAGCAGCGCGCCTACATGAAGGATCGCGTCCGTGAGATCCGCGGCGTCACCGGCGGCAAGGAGCTGTACTGCATCGACTTTCAGAACGACGGCGAGTTCTCCGGCGGCTGCGTGGCGGGCGGGCGCATCTACTGCCACATCAACGCCGCAGGCGATGTGGAGCCCTGCGTGTTCATCCATTACTCCGGCGCCAATATTCGGGAAAAGAGCTTCCTGGAGTGCCTGCAGCAGCCGCTGTTCCGGCTCTACCGCAAGGGGCAGCCCTTCAACGGCAACCACCTGCGGCCCTGCCCCATGCTGGAGAATCCGGAGATCCTGCCGAAGCTGGTGGCGGAAAGCGGCGCCCACTCCACCGATCTGGAGGCACCGGAAAGCGCCGAGCATCTGTGCGAAAAGTGCAAGGCCTACGCCGATTGCTGGAAGCCCGAAGCAGACAAGCTGTGGGCGGAAGAAGATCACCATTGACGGCGCTATGAATTTGAAGATGGCAAATCGTGATTGCCGCGAAAAGAGGCATCACAAGTGCAGCGGCTTTCTGAAACTCAATAATTACACTCCGGCCAAAACGTGGCAATAATTTTATAAAGTGGAAAAATCCGGCAGGTCTTCACGAAGATCTGCCGGATTTACGCATTGAATGCTCCTATTTTTATTCCGCAATGGCGCGGACGGCTGCAATGGCGGCGTCCACCTCCTGCTCGGTGTTATAGCAGGAAAAGCTGAAGCGCACGGCGCCCTGCTCCGTGGTGCCCAGCGCTCTGTGCATCCGCGGGGCGCAGTGTGCGCCGGGGCGGGTGGCGATGCCGTAGGTGACGGCCAGCTCATCGGACACGGCGGAGGAATCGTAGTCCCGAATGTTCAGCGCCACAATGGCGCCGCGCTCCGGTGCGGAGAAGTCCCCGTAGACCGTGACGCCGGAAATCCCGCGAACCCCGTCATAAAATCGCTGCATCAGGGCGTGCTCCGCGCGCTGGATGTCCGCCACGCCCCGCTCCAAGATCACGTCCAGCGCCGCCGACAGGCCGGCAATACCGTGGCTGTTCAGAGTGCCGGCCTCCAGACGGGTGGGGTACTCCTTGGGCTGGTGGCGGTCATAGGAATGGACGCCGGAGCCGCCCACCTTCCAGGGGTCGATCTCCACGTCGGGGCGGATGCAGAGTCCGCCTGTGCCCTGCGGCCCCATAAGCCCCTTGTGGCCGGTAAAGCACAAAACGTCCACCCCCAGTGCCTGCATGTCGATGGGCACGGTGCCCGCCGTCTGGGATGCGTCCACAATGAGGAGGGCGCCGCGGCTGTGGGCAATGCCCGCAATGCGTCCGATGTCCAGAATATTTCCGGTAAGGTTGGAGCAGTGGGTGCAGACCACCGCGCGGGTATCGGGGCGCATAAGGCGCTCAAAGTCGGCATAGTCCACCAGCCCCCGCCGGTCGGCTGGAACAAAGTCCAGCGCCACGCCCCGCTCCTCCTCCAGCCGGTACAGGGGGCGCAGGACGGAGTTGTGCTCGCAGTCCGTGGAGATCACATGGTCGCCTTTGTGGATAAGGCCGCTGATGGCGATGTTCAGCGCCTCGGTGGAATTGGCCGTAAAAACCACGTGATCCGCCCGCTGACAAGCGAAAAGCCTTGCCAGCTTTTCCCGCGTTCCGAACACCGTTCGGGAGGCCTCCAGCGCCCCGCTGTGAGCGCCGCGGGCGGCGTTGCCCATGGTGGTCATGGCGTGCAGCACAGCCTCCGCCACCTGGGGCGGCTTGTGCAGCGTGGTGGCAGCGTTATCCAGATAGATCATGGCTTTCCTCTCCCGTTCCGTTCTTATTAAACAAAAGTATAGCAAACACGGCGTCGCAAGTAAAGGCGTTTTTCTCGCTGGACTGCTCAAATTATCTTTTTTATCAATAATTTTCACCCGCATAAAAGGCGGACTACACCGTCCGCCTCTTGCTCACAGATTCTTTTTTATCTCGCCGATGGCGCCCTTTTCCAGCCGGCTCACCTGCGCCTGTGAAATGCCGATCTCGCGGGAGACCTCCATCTGCGTCTTGCCCTCGCTGTAGCGCAGCGCCAGAATGTCCCGCTGTCTGGGCGTCAAGCGGGCAATGGCGTCCTTCAGCGCCAGCTGCTGCAGCCAGCAGGCGTCGGAGCTGTTTTCGTCGCCGATCTGGTCCATGATGCGCAGGGCGTCGCCGCCGCTGTCATAGAGCGGCTCATACAGCGAAACCGGATCGGCCATGGCGTCCATGGCAAAGACGACCTCTTCCCGCCGGATGCCCAGCTCCCCCGCGATCTGCTCCACCGTCGGCTCCCGCTGCTGCTGCGCCAGCAGCTTTTCCCGCGCCTGCAGCACCCGATAGGCCGTGTCCCGCACGCTGCGGCTGACCCGAATGGGGCTGTTGTCCCGCAGGTAGCGGCGTATTTCGCCGATGATCATGGGCAGAGAGTAGCTGCTCAGGCGAACATCGTAGGACAGGTCGAAAGCGTCGATGGATTTCATCAGACCGATGCAGCCCACCTGAAACAGATCGTCCACGTTCTCGCTGCGGCCGGCAAAGCGCTTCACCGCCGCCAGCACCAGGCGCAGATTGCCGCAGATCAGCTCCTGCCGCGCCTGCTCGTCCCCCTGCTTCACGCGCCGCAGCAGCGCCATGTTTTCCTCATGCTTCAATACCGGCAGCTTGGCCGTGTTGATCCCGCAGATCTCAACTCTTCCCCGCAACGAAACCGCCTCCATCTCTCAATGAAGACAGTATTTCCCACCCGAAGCGCCGCTATTCGCCGCGGCGGAATGTGGCAAATTCTTACAAAAAAAGAGAGCCGGTGCCGCTGCACCGACCCCCTCTTATGCGCAGAAAATCAACTGTTTGCCGCTTCCTCCACAAGCGTCAGCACGCCCACCACCACATAGCGGGCGTTATCGAACTCATAGGTGCAGGTAGAGAGCGTCACCAGCTTGGCGTCCGCCTCCGGCAGCTCCAGCTTGGTCTGGAAGGTGGAGCGCTGCACGCAGGACGCAATAGCCTCCGGCGTGGGATCCGCATCGTATATGGGATCCGAAGGCTCCACAATGGTGCCGCAGAGCAGATCCATCCGGTAGGTGCCCTGAGGCGTCATGATATACATGTGGTCATGCGCCTCATAATAGCCGTTTTTCTTGTACTCCACCAGCAGGCCGAACATATTGCCGTGGAGCATGTGATGGCCGTAAATGAGGGTGTTGTGATCCGAAAAGTCCGGCGCGCTGCGGTAGTCCATGAAGATGCTGCCGTTGCGGTTGTAGGAGCCGTCGATCTGGCGGTTGAGGTAATAGTCGTTATCCCCATGCTGCAGCACGGGATAGTTGATGGTGGTGTCCGGCAGATAGAGCCAGCCCACCGCATCCGCGTTTTTCTGCCGGAGCTGGTCAAAATCCACCTTGAAATACTCCTTGGCCTCGCCGGTTTTGCGGATGGTGTACTCATAGACGATCTCATTGTTCAGGTCGGTGCTCTCCTTCTTTTCCGCATAGTAGGCGTAAATCTTATAGGCGGAAAAGGTGAAAACGCCCAGCAGGATCAGCAGAACAACATAATACAATACTTTTTTCAGGGTCTTATTTTTCAATGGTCTTCCCCCCTTTCTGAATAGTATATACGATTTTTTCCCATTTGGCAAGATGCGTAAATATAAGGGAACCGTCTTTACAGACGGGCGTTTTTGCGGTAAAATACCACCAAGGATCTGAAAGGAGCGACCGCATATGATCTATTTTAACAGCGACTATCTGGAGGGGGCGCACCCCGCCATCATGGAGCGCCTGATGCGCACCAACATGGAGCAGACCGTGGGCTACGGCGAGGATGAATACTGCGCCGCCGCGCGGGAAAAGATCAAGGCCGCCTGCGAGGCGCCGGAGGCCGACGTGCATTTTCTGGTGGGCGGCACCCTGACCAACACCACGGTGATCGCCTCCATCCTGCGCCCCTATCAGGGCGTTCTCACCGCCGTCAGCGGCCATATCAACTGCCACGAGAGCGGCGCCATCGAGTCCTCCGGCCACAAGGTGCTGGCTCTGCCCACGGATAACGGCAAGATCACCGCCCGCCAGGTGCAGGACTACTACAACTGGCACCACTTCAACCCCGACTATGAGCACATGGTCATGCCCGGCATGGTCTACATCTCCTTCCCCACCGAGGGCGGCACGCTGTACTCCAAGGCGGAGCTGACGGCGCTGTACGACGTGTGCAAAAAGTGCGGTCTCCCGCTCTTTATCGACGGCGCCCGTCTGGGCTACGGCCTCACCTGCGACGACTGCGACCTGACGCTTCCGGAGCTGGCGCGGCTGTGCGACGTGTTCTATATCGGCGGCAACAAAGTCGGCGCCCTGTTCGGCGAGGCCGTGGTGATCATGGATCCGGCCTTGAAGCGTGACTTCCGCTTCATGATGAAGCAGCGGGGCGGCATGCTGGCCAAGGGTCGGCTGCTGGGTCTGCAATTCGACACCCTGTTCACCGACGACCTGTACTTCAAAATTTCCCGCCACGCCAACGTCATGGCCAAAAAAATACACGCCATTTTCGAGGACTGCGGCTATAAGTTCCTCTTTGACTCCCCCACCAACCAGCAGTACCCCATCATGAGCGACGCGGAGCTGGCCGTCATCGGGCAGAGCTTTGGCTATGAGTACTGGGAGCGCATCGACGAGACCCACTCCGCCATCCGCTTCGCCTCCAGCTGGGCCACCACCGAGGAAAACGTGGCCGCTCTGCGCAAGGCCGTGGAGGCGCTGAAAAAGTAAATGCTAAATACCCTATAAGAAAATACGGCGCGGCCCAAAAGCGGCAGCGCCGTATTTTTTTCCTGTCTATCCATCAATCGGCAATCAATCGGTAAGGACAGTGCCGCCCCACTCCACCACGGTGAAGCCGGTGCGTGCCGGCGCGGTGAGGGTCTGCGGCGTCAGCTCCACGAAGGAATCCGACCCACGCCACGCCATGAACACACGAATCAGCGTGTCCGGCGCCGGATCAATGTGCAGGGCAGCGGCCTCGGTGTAGGCCTCCGTCTGGAACGTGATGACGTTGTAGGGGTTCTGCTCCATGAGCGGCAGCCAGTAGACGATGAACTCGTTGGCCTCCCGCCGCGTCAGCCCCAGCTTCTCCAGCGCCTGCTCCAAAAATGCCGCCGTGTCGCTGCCCTTCACGCAAAAGCCCTTGCTCATGTCCCAGCGGGTATAGGTCTCCCCCTCCCAGTAGAGGTAGCTGTAGGTCTGCCCCTTGGCGTCGGTGAGGGTGCCGTCGGGAGCGGCAGTGACCTTCCAGCCCTCGCCGTAGGCGGGATAGGTGCAGGTGAGCTTTCCCCGCAGCCTAAGCTGCACCGTGACCTCCGTTTCCTCCTCCGGATAGAGATAGATCACGGGCTTATAGTCCATGCCTGGCTCCAGCTCAAATTCGCTTGGCTCCACCCCCCGCAGGTCAGCCTCTATCCGCTGGTTCTCCTGGTCGTAGTATATGTTTTCATAGGTGCATTTCACCTGATCCCCCACACACCACTCCTCGGAGAGCCTGCCGTTTATTTTCAGGGTCTGCGGCAGGGGGATCACATTGCGGGCAAAGAAGCAGTTGGCATATATGTCCGTGATAATAAGGTCGGCATAGGTGCTGTCATCGACCGCAGCAGCCTTTCCCTTGTCCAACCACTGTCCGGTGTACTCCTCCCGCCGGTGGCTGGGCTGGGGTCTGTCCTCCCCGTCCCACAGCTCGTCGATAGACTTGAAGTTATCCGGCAGCCAATAGACGCGGGTGGCGCTGTAAATGCCGTCCTCCGTGCTCCGGTGCCACTTGACGATCTTGTAGGTCAGGGCGGAATAGACCTGCGTGCCGCCGTCCTCCGCCGCCCCCGTGGGAACGGGGACAAACAGCACCGCCAGCAGCAGCGCTCCGGCCGCGATCCAGAGCCAAATTTTCTTTTTCATCCTGCGCCTCCTTCTCCGTGTTATTGCGCCGGCTCCAGCAGAGCCAGCAGCTCCTGCGCCTGCTTATCCGACAGGCAGACGGTTTTTCCGGCGGTTTCGTCGGTGAGCCTGTCGCCCGCAAGTCGATATACCGCCGCTTTCCCTGCGTATGTGACTGTCGTAATGGTGTATACGTCGCCCGTGACAGGGGGCAGCGATGCGTAGTCGCTCCCGTCGGCGTCGCCCATAGTAAGCCCCTCCAGCATTTCGGTCAATTCTCCCAGCGTCTGCCCGTCGGTGATGCTTCTCTGTTCGCTCCCGCCGCTCACCTCAATGCGGCGCACGGCGTCACCGCTTGCCTCATTGACGGGCGGCTCCCGCTTACCGGAGGCTTGCAGCATCTCGGCGGCCAGCACCGTGACGCACAGCACCAGCGGAACGCAGACGGCCAGAATGCGGTTTCGCCGCTGCCTGCGGCGGCGTATCCTGTCCTCGCTGCGGCGGAACACCTCCGCCCGACATTCTTCCAGACTTCTCATAGCAAAGGTTCCCCCTCCTCTCTCAGCAAAACGCGAAGCTCCTTTTTGGCGCGGTACAGGAGATTGTCCACCTGCTTTCGGCTTTTTCCCATGACCTTGGCGGCCTCCTCATAGGTCATTTCCTCCCAATAGATGAGCCGCACCGCCGCGCCCATGTCCGCCGGCAGCTGCGCCAGGGCGGCATTCACCCGCCGCTTGCGCTCGTCCGCCAGCACCATCTCTTCCAGTGCCGCCTCCTCGGCCAGCTCCTCCGCCTCGTTCAGCGCTGTAAAGGCTATGACCTTGCGGCGTCTGAGATGATCCAGCGCGCGGCTCCGACCCATCATATATAAATAAGTTTTCAGGCTCACCTTGAAATTATAGCGGTGCCTGTGCACCACCAGATCGGAAAAAGTGTCGATGGCAATATCCTCCGCCGCGTGAACATCATGCACAAAGCCGTTTATAAAAAATACCAGCCCGTGAAACAGCTCCCTCATGATGTCCTCAAAAGCACTCTCCTCTCCGTCAAGGAAGCGGCGATAGCTGCCGGCGCCAGTATCCATGTGCTTCCCTCCTTCGGGTGAAAGGCTCACGTCTGACCCTCTCACTTATTATACGGCCAAGCCGTCGTTGATTCCTTATTCAGTATAGCAAAAGTGCAAAAAAAGAACAAGGGACGCCGCTCCCCTGTTCTTTTTCCTTCTTGAGAGACCCATTCCTGTCATTCCGAGGAGCGAAGCGACGTGGGAATCCGTCTGGTAAAAACGCAGCTTTTCAAAAAGGATTGCCGCTCCGGTCTGCAAGCCGGCTCGCAATGACAGTTTTTTTGCAGGCGGAACGCAGGAAAAAGCTCTCCTGTTCTATATATTTTGTGTTTTTTCAGAACTTCCGCGCGGTAACGTCGCAGAGCCGGACGCCGACGCCCTTTTCCTCGGCAGCCTTGCGCCCCTTTTCCAGCAGCTTGTCCCGATTCTTGTTGACCAGCTGCACCAGCAGCTCGTCCCGCTTGTCCTGCGTCATGGTGTGCAGCAGGGTGCGCGCCATGGAGGTGATCATCTCCGAGTTGCCCGCCAGCACGCCGCCCAGAATGCTCCCCTTCTGCTCCCTGCCCATGCTCTCGGCCAGCAGCGGAATCAGCAGCTCCGCAATGGAATCATAGTCCACGTCGTCTATTAGGATCTTCAGTTCGATCATGTCGTTCTCCTTATAGAAAAAGTGCCGGAAGATTCGTTCCGGCACTTTTTTCGTTGTGTTACGCCTTGGGGCCGGCGGCCACCAGCGCCTTGCCGTGCTCGTTGGACTCGTACTTCACAAAGTTCTTCACGAAGCGGCTGGCCAGATCCTTGGCCTTCTCCTCCCACTGGGAGGCGTCGGCATAGGTGTCGCGGGGATCGAGGATGGCGGGATCCACGCCGGGCAGCGCCGTGGGCACCTCAAAGTTGAAGTGGGGGATGGTCTTGGTGGGAGCCTCGTTGATGGCGCCGCTGAGGATGGCGTCGATGATGCCGCGGGTATCCTTAATGGAAATGCGCTTGCCGGTGCCGTTCCAGCCGGTGTTCACCAGATAAGCCTTGGCGCCGCTCATCTGCATGCGCTTGACCAGCTCCTCGGCATACTTGGTGGGGTGCAGCTCCAGGAAGGCCTGACCGAAGCAGGCGGAGAAGGTGGGCGTAGGCTCGGTGATGCCCCGCTCGGTGCCCGCCAGCTTGGCGGTGAAGCCGGAGAGGAAGTAGTACTGCGTCTGCTCCGGCGTCAGGATGGACACGGGGGGCAGCACGCCGAATGCGTCGGCGGACAGGAAGATCACGTTCTTGGCAGCGGGCGCTGCGGAAACGGGACGCACGATGTTCTTGATGTGGTCAATGGGATAGCTGACGCGGGTGTTCTCGGTGACGGACTTGTCGTCGAAGTCGATCTTGCCGTCTGCGTCCACGGTGACGTTCTCCAGCAGAGCGTCGCGGCGGATGGCGTTGTAGATGTCAGGCTCGGATTCCTTGTCCAGATTGATGACCTTGGCGTAGCAGCCACCCTCGAAGTTAAACACGCCGTTGTCGTCCCAGCCGTGCTCGTCGTCGCCGATAAGCAGGCGCTTGGGGTCGGTGGACAGAGTGGTCTTGCCGGTGCCGGACAGGCCGAAGAAGATGGCGGTGTTCTCGCCGTTCATGTCGGTGTTGGCGGAGCAGTGCATGGCGGCAATGCCCTTGAGGGGCAGGTAGTAGTTCATCATGGAGAACATGCCCTTCTTCATCTCGCCGCCGTACCAGGTGTTGATGATGACCTGCTCGCGGGAGGTGATGTTGAAGGCCACGCAGGTCTCGGAGTTGAGGCCCAGCTCCTTGTAATTCTCCACCTTGGCCTTGGAGGCGTTATACACCACGAAGTCCGGCTCGAAGTTCGCCAGTTCCTCCTCGGAGGGCTGGATGAACATATTCTTAATAAAGTGTGCCTGCCAGGCCACCTCCACGATGAAGCGCACGGCCATACGGGTGTCCTTGTTGGCGCCGCAGAAAGCGTCCACCACGAACAGGCGCTTGTTGCACAGCTCGCTGACGGCCAGCTTCTTCACCTGCGCCCAGACGTCCTCGCTCATGGGGTGGTTGTCGTTTTTATATCCCTCGCTGGTCCACCACACGGTGTCCTTGGAGTTTTCGTCCATGACAATGTACTTGTCCTTGGGAGAGCGGCCGGTGTAGATGCCGGTCATCACATTCACGGCGCCCAACTCGGTGACCTGACCGACCTCGTAGCCCGTCAGCTCAGCCTTGGTCTCCTCTGCAAACAGCGCGTCATAAGACGGATTGTGCACGATCTCCGTGGTGCCGGAAATACCATACTTGCTCAGATCAATGGCCATAATTATTTCTCCTTTTCGTAAAATTAATACGGGAATCGTTTGAAATAAACATCCTCCCATTATTTCAGTATCTGCATTATACCACAGGAAAACACAAGAATCCACTGTCTTTCTCCACTAATTTTACAAAAAAATTTAGCCATCCTAACAAAAAGTGTGTTTATTGGATAACACAGACCGCCCCTGTAAAAACTATTTGTGTGGGCAGCCCTCTGCTCCATTGACATTTTTCAGAATGCTGGTAAAATGAACCTATGAATACTATGAATCTGAAAATGACCCTCCGTTTTTATGTGGAGGATAATAAGGTTTTCGGCCCCGGGGTCGCCCAGCTGCTGCACCGTGTGCAGGAGCTGCATTCCCTGCGGGCAGCCGCGCTGAGCATGAACATGGCGTATTCCAAGGCGTGGACGGTGCTGCGCAGCGCCGAAAAGGAGCTGGGCTTCAAGCTGCTGCACTCCTCCACCGGCGGCAAAGGCGGCGGCGGTGCCGTGCTCACGGCAGAAGGGGCGCAGCTTCTGGCGCGGTATGACGAGCTGTGCCGCCGGATGCAGGCTTACGGCCGCCGGCAGTTTGAGGAGCTGTTTGGAGAAGAATAACGGGAAAGCGGAGGCGTCTGTCTCCGCTTTTTTGCTCGCCGCCCAAGCACCTGGTTGCCCCGCGGGAGCCTGCTTCGGCGGCTGTGGAAATTCAATTCTCCTTCTGCCCTCCGCAGAAAGCAGATTTTTGCATACAAATTTTCCAAAAAAATGTCGCAATGTTGTGCAATATGACCGTTGACTTTAGAGGTTTAAAGTTCTATAGTATGTCCATCAAAACAAATCGCCGCCAGACGGCAGAAAGGAGCCCCGATATGCGTACCGTTTCTCGTTCCAATTCCATCCTCTCCCGTCGGGGCTACTATTACGGCTTTATGGCTCGCTATTTTGCGGGTTATTTTTGCTGCGACAAATGCATAAAGCCGTCCGTATCACAATAGAGTTTCCGTTCTTTTCCCGTTAAGAAGAGGGCGCTCTGTTTCCGGACAGAGCGCCCTCTTTTTTATACAAAAACAAAAAACAATACACAGCAAAGGAGAAAAACACCATGAAAAAGTTACTGACACTGATCCTTGCGCTGGCAATGGCTCTTTCCCTTGTAGCCTGCGGCAGCAGCGACAAAAAAGACGATTCCGGCGAAAAGACCTATACCGTAGGCGTTGTGCAGCTGGTGCAGCATGAGGCACTGGATGCCGCCACCAAGGGCTTTACCGACGCGCTGAAGGAAGCACTGGGCGACAAGGTGAACGTTGTTGTGAAGAACGCCTCCGGCGATTCCAACACCTGCGGCACCATTGTCAACGGCTTCCTGGCCGACAACGTAGACCTCATCATGGCCAACGCCACGCCGGCTCTGCAGGCCGCCGCCTCCGCCACCAGCACCGTGCCTATTCTGGGTACCTCCGTCACCGACTACGCCACCGCTCTGGAGATCGCCAACTGGACGGGCACCGTGGGCGGCAACATCTCCGGCACCTCCGATCTGGCACCTCTGGATCAGCAGGTCGCCATGCTGCAGGAGCTGTTCCCCAACGCCAAGAAGGTGGGTATGCTCTTCTGCTCCAGCGAGCCTAACAGCAAATACCAGGTCGATGAGGTGACCAAGCTGCTCTCCAACGCCGGCATCACCTGCACCGAGTTCGCCTTCACCGACAGCAACGACGTTTCCTCCGTCACCCAGAAGGCGTGTGACGCGTCCGACGTGCTCTTCATCCCCACCGACAACACCGCCGCCTCCAACACCGAAGCCATCGCCAACGTAGTTCTGGCCTCCAACACCCCCGTCATCGCCGGTGAGTCCGGTCTGTGCAAAGGCTGCGGCGTGGCCACCCTCTCCATCGACTACTACGAGCTGGGCAAGATCACCGGCCAGATGGCCGCCAAGATCCTCACGGGCGAGGCCGATGTTTCCACCATGCCCATCCAGTTCGCCCCCTCTGTGACCAAGCAGGCCAACATGGCCAACTGCCAGAAGCTGAACATCACCCTTCCCTCTGATTACACCGCTCTGGCCACCGAGTAAGCTGACAACATCGGGAGGGGACTTCTGTCCCCTCCCTCGTGACACCGAGCTGCCCGTAACAAGGCAGCCGTTTGAGGAGAATAGAAAATGGCTTTCCTGACTTCACTGCTCAATGCGCTGCCCGGTGCGGCGGCGCAGGGACTCATCTGGGGCATAATGGCCATCGGCGTCTACATCACCTTCCGCGTGCTGGACGTAGCCGATCTGACCGTGGACGGCTCCATTGCCACCGGCGGCGCCGTGGCCGTAATGCTGATCCGCGGCGGCATGAACTGCTGGCTGGCGCTGCTGTGTGCCTTCGCCTCCGGCCTGTTGGCCGGGCTCGTCACCGGCCTGTTTCATACCAAGTGCGGCATCCCCGCCATTCTGGCCGGCATTCTGACACAGCTTGCTCTGTACTCCGTGAACCTGCGGATCATGGGCGGCAAGGCGAATCAGGCCGTAGGCGTGGATAAATATCATCTGGCCGTTTCCCAGCGCTATGTGCGGGAGCTGTCTCTGAACAACCCCCTACCCCTGCTGCTCATCATCGTTGTTGTGGTGGTCATCGCCCTGTACTGGTTCTTCGGCACAGAGCGGGGCTGCTCCGTCCGTGCCACCGGTGCCAATGCCAACATGGCTCGTGCGCAGGGCATCAACACCAACGCCAACATCGTGCTGGGGCTTATGCTCTCCAACGGTCTGGTGGCTCTGTCCGGCGGCCTGCTGGCGCAGTTCCAGGGTGCAGCCGACGTGGGCATGGGGCGCGGCGCCATCGTCATCGGTCTGGCAGCCGTCATCATCAGTGAAGTGACCTTCGGCAAGATCTTCCGCAACTTCGGTCTGAAAATGTTTGCCGTGGCGCTGGGCGCCGTGATCTATTTCTTCGTACTGCAGATCGTGCTGCAGCTTGGCCTGAACACCAACGATTTGAAGCTGATCTCCGCCCTGATCGTGGCCATATTCCTCTCCGTGCCCTACTGGAAGGGCAAGCTGATCCATAAGAAAGGAGGCGTGCACCATGCTTGAGCTGCGGAACATTTCCAAAACCTTCTTCCCCGGCACCGTGCATGAAAAAACCGCGCTGGATAACCTAAGTCTGACCCTGCACGAGGGTGATTTCGTCACCGTCATCGGCGGCAACGGCGCCGGAAAGTCCACCATGCTCAACGCCATTGCAGGCACCTTCACCGTGGACAGCGGCTCCATCCTCATCGACGGCAAAGACGTGACCAAGCTGCCCGAATACAAGCGTGCGGCGCTGCTGGGTCGTGTGTTTCAGGATCCCATGATGGGCACCGCGCCCACCATGCAGATCCAGGAAAATCTGGCTCTGGCCGCCCGCAGAGGCCAGCATCGCGGTCTGAAATGGGGCATCACCCAGCAGGAGCAGCAGGAGTATTTCCGGCGGCTCAAGGAACTGGATCTGGGTCTGGAGGACCGGATGAAGGCGAAGGTCGGCCTGCTCTCCGGCGGCCAGCGTCAGGCGCTGACGCTTCTGATGGCGGCCATGCAGAAGCCCAAGCTGCTGCTTCTGGACGAACACACCGCCGCTCTGGATCCCCGCACGGCCGCCAAGGTTCTGGAGCTGAGTGACCGGATCGTGGAGGAAAATCATCTGACAACGCTGATGATCACCCACAACATGAAGGACGCCATTGCCCACGGCAACCGGCTCATCATGATGGACGCCGGCCACATCGTGCTGGACATCTCCGGCGAGGAGAAAAAGAAGCTCACCGTCACCGACCTGCTCACCCTGTTCAGCAAGGCCAGCGGCACGGAGGCCAACGACGACAAACTCCTCCTCTCTTAAATTTGCTGTATTGATTTACCTTTCTCATACCGGAAAACGGACGAGCGCCAATTGTGCCCGTCCGTTTTCCTATATAGCAGCCTATATGACGCCTATATAGCAGCCTATATAATTTCCTAAATGGCCTATACGTTATTCCCGCAAAAAGGCCTCCAGCTCGCTCTCTCCCAGCACCCGAATGCCGTTTTTCTCCAGCAGCTCCGCCGCCACGCCGAACCCCTCCACCACCGTGTGGGTAAACGTTCCGTCGTAAATTTTTCCGGAGCCGCAGGCGGGGCTTCGCTCCTTCAAAACGGCGGCGGTACAGCCGTAGAGCCGCGCCAACCGCAGCACCTCCTGCGCCCCCCTTCGGTACTGCTCGGTGACATCGGCACCGTCCTTGGTGACAACGCCGCTCCCCCGCCGTTCCGAAGGCACACGGGGCGTGGAAAGCCCGCCCAATATCTCCGGACAGACTGGAATGGCCGTGTGCCTTTTCAGCAGCTCTCCGGCAAGTGGATGGCCTTTACTCCGCCCGTCATATCGGCAGGAAACGCCCAGCAGACAGGCGCTGACAAGGACGTTCATAGCGCAAGCTCCTTCCCATTTAGCGCCGCGAAGGTCAGTCGGTCGCCCTTATAGCACAGCTTCAGAGAGAAGAACGGTGCTTTCTCCTCCAGCAGCCGCAGGAATATCTTATCCCCCTCCCACTGGGGCAGCGCCTTCATTTTCTCCCAGCCGACCCACTCCAGCACGCCCTCGTCGCACTCCTTCAGCGTGCCCGTCCAGCCGGTGGCGGTGTAGAGGTGCATATACTCCCCCTCCCACTCGTCGGAAACAAAGGTAACGATTCCTCGATAATTATAATCCGTGAGGGTGAGTCCGGTTTCCTCCCAGGCCTCCCGCAGCAGGCACTCCTCGGGGCTTTCCCCCTCCTCAAACTTGCCGCCGATGCCGATCCACTTGTCATGGTTCAGATCGTTTTTCTTTTTGATGCGGTGCAGCAGCAGCACCTCGTCCCCTTGCAGCAGATAGCACAGGGTCGTGTTTTTCACGGCGCATTCCCCCTCTTTTTTGTTGCCGCCAGTATACCACATTTTTTTGCATTTTGAAAGGGAATATGCTATACTTTCCGGCAAAGGAGCGATGCAGAATGGAAACTATCAAGGCCGGCGTGTACCGCCACTTCAAGGGAAATTTATATCGGGTGCTGTTCACCGCCCGCCACAGCGAAACGGGAGAGGAAATGGTGGTGTATCAGGCGCTTTACGGCGAAAAGGGCTGCTGGGTGCGCCCCGCCGCCATGTGGCAGGAAGTTGTAAAGCGGGAAAACTATACAGGTCCCCGTTTCACATGGGTGGAGCCATGATGGAATACACCGTGCTCCGCTTCCGCCGGCGCACTATGGCGCTGCAGGTGACGCGGGAGGCGCAGGTGGTGGTGCGGGCGCCGCTGCATGCCGCCGAGGCGGACATCCGCCGCTTTGTGCAGGCGCATGAGGACTGGCTGAGCCGCCAGCTTGCGCGGCAGCGGGAGCGGCTCTCCGCCCATCCGCCCCGTTCGCCGGAGGAGCAGGAGGCGCTGCGGCAGCAGGCCAAGGCGCAGCTGCCGGACATGGTGCGCCACTGGGCGCAGGAAATGGGCGTCACGCCCACGGGACTGAAGATCACCTCCGCCCGCACCCGCTTCGGCAGCTGCAGCGGGAAAAACAGCCTGTGCTTTTCCCTGTATCTCATGGAATACCCGCCGGAGGCCATCGAGGCCGTGGTGGTGCATGAGCTGGCGCACATCCGGCACAAAAATCACGGCTCAGACTTTTACACTCTGGTGCGGCAGTATCTGCCGGATTACGACGCGCGAATAAAACTATTGAAATAAGTGCGAAAAAAACCTGCGTATGAAGGTGCAGGCGGGTAATGAGATTTATACATGAAGTGGTGAAAAAATACTATGAGCGAGCTTTCCATAAACGAAAAAAGGAAAATACTGCGGCGGGAATTCAAGCAATTTGATCAGGAAAACGGGTTCAGATTTATCAGACCCAATACCCTTCTTCGGGAGCGCAACAATATTTTGCAGTACCTGCAATTCAAGATAAAAGCAGGGTCTATGGGCTGCGACATTGTTTCTCAGCCGCTGTATATTCCCTCTGAGCGCTTTTCCCTAAGCATATCCACGGGGATCCAACATCTGGGAAAACGGACAAGAATGAGCTGGGGAAGTTTTGACCGGACGGAGGAAGAGTTTTCCTTGGATGTGCAGGATATGCTGCAGCTTATTGCCTCGGGCGGGCTGCGGTGGTTTGACGCTATGGGCGTTCCCGAAAACCTGATCCGGAACACATTGGATAAAAACTTTTCCAAGCTGGTTCAGGGATACGCTCCCGCTTTGAGGCTCAGCACAGTTGCCATGTCGCACTTATACTTAGGGCATGTCAATGAGGGAATTTTGTATATGGAAAAGCTCATGTCGGAGTATGGCCGGTATCCAAACAGCGAGCTGTGCAGCCGCCGCATAGCCGAATGTCAAAGGTGGATCGCTCTGGCCAAAGAACATCCCGACGACTTGCCCGCCATATTTGAGTCTATCATTGCGCAGACCCGCAGCGCTCTACGGATCAAGTAAAATTCATATTTTCTATAATAAAAAGCACCGAGAAAAGCCTTTTATCGGCTGACCTCGGTGCTTTTTTGCTTAAAAGTTATATCTATGATACTCCGTGCCGTCCAGCTCCTTAAATACCGCGCCGGTGTCATCCAGCAGGATGTAGCCCCTACGCTTCTGCTCGTCCTTGGGCAGGGACACGGAGCCGGGATTCAGATACACGAAGTCCGGATAGACATCGCAGGCCGGCACATGGGTGTGGCCTGTCAGCAGGATGCCGCCCTTGGCCAAAGGGGGCAGATTCTCGGGGTTATACACGTCGCCGTGGGTGGCGAAGACCAGCTTCTCCCCCAGCTGCAGCAGCATGTAGTCCGCCAGCACGGGAAACTGCAGCACCATCTGATCCACCGCCGCCTCGCAGTTGCCCCGCACGGCGGCAATGTGATCCCGATACCCGTTGAGCAGGCGGATGCACTCCTTGGGGTCGTGCCCCTCCGGCAAGGGGTTGCGGGGGCCGTGGTACAGCAGGTCGCCCAGCAGCAGGAGCTTGTCCGCTTTTTCCCGCTCGAAAGCCTCCAGCACACGGCGGCAGGCCGTAGCGCTGCCGTGGAGGTCGGATGCAGCCAGCCACCTCATACGCCCAGTTTCTCCAGAGCGGCCAGCTTCACGCAGACGCAGAAGACGGCGATGGCCTGCTGCAGCTCCTCCACGGGGGGCAGCGAGGGGGCGATGCGGATGTTGCTGTCCTGAGGATCCACGCCATAGGGGAAGGTGGCGCCGGCGCCGGTCATGGTGACGCCTGCCTCCTTGCACAGCGCCAGAGCGCGCTTTGCGGTGCCGGGCATGGCATTATAGGAAACGAAGTAGCCGCCCTTGGGGCGCTTCCACTCGCCGATGCCCAGAGGGGCGATCTCCCGATCCAGCGCATCCAGCACGGCGCGGAACTTAGGCCGCAGAATGGCGGCGTGACGCTGCATCAGCGCCAGCGTGTGCTCCTTATCCTGCAAATATTTCACATGGCGAAGCTGGTTGATCTTGTCAAAACCGATGGTCTGGATATTGATAAGCGGGGTGAGATAGGCGAGGTTTGCCTCGCTGGTGGCCATGACGGCCACGCCTGCGCCGGGGAAGGTCACCTTGCTGGTGGAGGCGAACTCATACACCATGTCGGCGTTGCCGTTTTCGGCGCAGAGGGAGAGGATGTCCGCAAAGGGGACAAACTCGCCGTCGAACTCATGGATGCAGTAGGCGTTGTCCCACATGAGCATGAAGTCCGGCGCCGCCGGCTTCATGGCGGCGATGCGGCGGATGGTCTCATCGGAATAAATGATGCCGTCGGGATTGGAGTACTTGGGCACGTTCCACATGCCCTTCACGGCGGGATCCTTGATAAGCTCCTCCACCACGTCCATGTCGGGGCCGTTTTCCGTCATGGGGACGGTGATAAGCTCCGCGCCGAAGGACTGCGTTACCTTGAAGTGGCGGTCGTAGCCGGGGGCGGGGCACAGCCACTTCACCTTCTCCAGCTTGCTCCAGGGCTTTTCGGAGTGGAGCAGGCCGTTGGAATAGGCTTTGGCCACGGTGTCATACATGAGCTGGAGGCTGGCGTTGCCGCCCACGAAGCACTGCTCCGGCTTGCAGCCCAGAATGTCGGCAAACAGCGCCTTGGCGGCGGGCAGGCCGTCCACATTACCGTAGTTGCGGCTGTCGATGCCGTCGGAGATAAAGTCCTCGGGCTTCACCAGAATATTGCACAGATCCGTGACCATGTCCAGCTGCTCCCGCCCGGGCTTGCCCCGCGCCATATTCAGCTTCAGCCCCAGCGCCTTCTGCTTTTCATACTCCGCCAGCACGGCGGCATACTCCGCCTTGCGCTGCTGGACGGTCATTTCGGTGTATTTCATCATGTTCAGTTCCTCCTCACAGAGTTTTATTGATTATATCATGGGGGCAAAAGTGTCGCAAGAGGTAAATAGCACAGTCTTTTTCTCACTTTTGGCCTATGAAATAGACATCTTCACGCCGCGCCGAGAGAATGGGCAGCTGCCGCCGCACCGACTCGATGCGCGAGAGGTCAAGCGCCGTGACGGCCACCTCCTCCCCTGCGCCGCATTGGTGCAGAACGCTCCCCCAGGGATCGCAGACAATGGAATGTCCCCACGCCACATAGGTCTCCTTCTCGTTTCGGGCTGGGGACGTGCCCACGGTGTAGAGCTGGTTGTCCACCGCCCGCTGACGAAACAGCAGCTCCCAGTGGGCAGGGCCGGTGGTCATGTTGAAGGCCGCCGGCACAAGCAACACCCTTGCGCCCTGTAAAGTCATCACCCTTGCCAGCTCCTCGAACCGCAGGTCAAAGCAGATGCAAAGCCCCATCTTCCCCCACGGAGTGTCAAAGACGGTGACGTCGTGCCCCGAGGTGAGGGTGTCGGACTCCCGAAAGCTCTGGCCGCCCTCCACGCTGATGTCAAAGAGGTGCATCTTCCGGTGCCGAGCCACCTGCCGGCCGGCGCTGTCATAAACAAACGCGGTGTTATACACCCGCGCCCCCTCCAGCTCCGGCAAAGAGCCGCCGACGATCCAGACGCCAAGCTCCCGCGCGAGAGCCGCCAGCGCCTTCTGCGCTTCGCCGCCCGCGGCCTCGCCATAGGGGCGGAAAGCGCTGTTTTCATAGGGACAGCAGAACATCTCCGGCAGCATCACCAGCTCCGCCCCCCGCTGCGCCGCCTCACGGATCAAGCGTTCGGCGTGGGCGATATTCGCCCCCTTGTCCCGCGCCACCTGCATCTGGATTTGGGCAATGGTCAATGTGTTTCGTTCCATATCGTTCTCCTTATCGCTCCCGCGGCTTACAGCTCCCGCAGCACCAGGTCGGTCGCGCCGCCGTCGGCGCTGGTTTCCAGCCGGAGGATCCGCGGGTGGCGGGCGTACTCCGCGCGGATCATGTCACGCAGCACCGTGCCGCCGTGGCAGCCGTGGATGCAGCGGATGCGGTAGGTGCCGCCCTTGGCTCGGCGCAGGGCGGCCTCCAGCGCAACGCGCGCCTGATAGGCGTTTTTCCCGTGGAGATCTATTTTCACGATGCTCTCATACATGGCGGCGCCCCCTTTCCCTCCTATTGTAGCCGGAAATCGTTGAATTTTCAACTGCATCCTGCTATAATTCGGGTATACTGTGATATAAAGAGGCTCTCTATGCGGATCTTGGTTTTATCGGATTCCCACGGAAATGTGGAAAATATGGCTCGCTGCGTGGAGCTGACGGAGCCGGACGTCATTTTGCACCTAGGGGACTGCCAGCGCGACGCCGAGACGCTGCACCGGCAATTTCCCTCCCTCCCCATGCAGAGCGTGCCGGGGAACTGCGACTGGGGCGCCGTGGATGCGCCGGAGGTGCTGACGGAATACGGCGGCGTCCGCATTCTCATGATGCACGGCCACACGAGGAATGTAAAGGCAAGCACCTTGTCGGCCGTTTATGCCGCCCGAGAGATGGGCGCGCAAGTTTTGCTTTTCGGCCACACCCACCGGCCGCTGGTGGACTACGACGGCTCCCTGTGGGTCATGAACCCCGGCTCCGTGGGGCGCGGCTTCCCCTGCACCTACGGCATCGTCACCATTACCGGCGGCAAAATAGACTGCTCCACCTATCGGATATGAAGGAGGAAACGCAATGACCCCTCTCCGGCTTTCGGCGCTGTTTCTGTTTCTGCTGAACACCGCCGGCCTGCTGCTGCACTCCCAGCTCATCCCCCGCGGGCGCATACGGGCGGGGATGTTCTGCTTTTACACGAACCTCAGCAACCTCCTGCTCACGGTTTATGAGCTGCTGCTGTTCTGCGCAGGCTTTGCCCCCGACGGGCGGCTGTGGGCGGTGCTCACCGACGTGCGCCTCTCCTGCGCCATGGCTCTGTGCATCTGGGTGACGCATTTAATCTATCAATTCGTTTTAGTGCCCTATGAAAAGCGGAAAGGGCTGAAATTTGCGGATTTCGGCGGCAATTTCGGCAACATATGCGTGCACTATGTCACGCCGTTGCTGGCGGTGGCGCAGTGGCTGTTTCTGGCAGACAAAACGGGGCTTTCCCTGCTGTGCGCCGTGTGGTGGCTGGCGCTGCCCCTGCTGTACGCCGCCTTTGCCCTGCTGCGCGCCTCCGGCGGAAAGCCCATCGGCCACACGGGGCTGCTGTACCCCTATCCGTTTCTGGATCTGAAGCGGCTGGGCTGGGGCGGGCTGCTGCGCAACACCGCCGTGCTGCTGGTTCTGTTTTTTCTGCTGGGCTGCGTGCTGGTGGGGCTTGGCGCTTTAATTGCTCATTCATTATAATTTTTATAATAAAAAACGGGTACAGATGTACCCGTTTTTTATGGTTTTTGGCTTAAAGATCAGATCTTCTTTCTGCGGACGGCGGGAATCACAGCCAGACCCAGCAGGGCAGCCATGCCCAGGCCGGCAAAGAGCATGATGCCCTGATCGCCGGTCTTGACGCCGCCGGTGGCGGGAATCGTCTTGCTGTCCAGCACATGGCCGCAGTTGTCGCAAATAAGCTCCTCCAGACCGTCCTTGGCAGCGGTGGCGGGAGTTGTGACCTTCCAGGTGCCCTTGTGGTCGATCTTATCCAGACCCTTCAGCGCTTCCTGCAGCTTGGCGTAGTTGCTGATGCGGCTGATGGCCACGGGGCTGAGATACCGCACGGCGTCCTCAGCAGCCTTGATGGTGCGGCAGTCGGTGGCGACGACGGCGTCAATGGCCTTCTCAGCGCTGTCCACATAGGCCAGGCTGTAGTCATCCTCGAAGTACAGGCAGAGCTTGGCTCCGTCCGTCAGGGCAGTAGCGTCCACGGTGGTCATGGGCATGGTGCCGTTCACGGAGAACATCCAACCGCAGTAACTCTTGCCGTCGGAAGCCTTGTTGGAGCTGTCGGTGAGGGCAACGCCGGCGGCAGAAGTGACAGAATTGATATACTTTCCGCCGTAGCTGCTGTCCATGACGCCCAACTTGATGCCCTGGGCGGAGCAGGCCTTGACCAGCGCGTCCAGCACGGTGGCGCCCTTATCCAGGGTAACGGTCAAATCGGTGACCCAGGGGGTCAGATTGCCGGCAGCCAGCGTGTGGCACCGGTCTGCCGTCAGCTCGTGAAGGGTATCACCCAGCACGGAAACGGAAACGGTAACGGTGTCCACCTCAGAGGGAGCGGTGCCGCCCGTTACGATATTCACACCGAACACCAGAGAATAGCCGTTATAGCTGATGGTGCAAAGCTGGTAGCCCGTCTTGGTCAGATCCAGTCCGGTAAGAGCGCAGTCCTTAACCATTATCTCCTCCGTGGAAGCATCGGAATAAGTAACCGTGACTTTTTTGCTCAGAATGGTCTGCAAGGCACCTCCCTGCTTGATCTTGGAAGCGGTCATGGTATTCAGATCAGGGCAGGAGAGGCGAACAACGCGCTTTTCGCCGGAGAGAACAGGGGCGGACTCGCCCTGCTTCCAAGGGCTGCTGATGACGGCGGCGTTGAGCTTGGAAACGAGGGATCCGTTGGTCAGCTCGTCCGCAGTAAAGGCGGCCGTCAGCTTTTCGGCGTCGGCGCCCAGCGGATCATCTACGCGCTTATACTCATCGCTCTTGGTTTCCACATTGACTTCATTCACGGAGCCGATCCCCTTGTCGGCAGAACCGTTCAGGTAATAGTTATTTGCGATCACATTGTAGCGATCCAGAGAGTTCATGTAGCCGATGATACCGCCCTTGACGCCGTCTTTGTCCGTAGCGGTGATGGTGCCGGTGGAGTAATTGCCGCGGATGTAGCCGATGCCGTTGTTCCAGCACTGCTTCAGCAGCTCCTCGCCGCCGAAGATGCCGCCCACATTGGTGGCGCCGGTGACCTTACCGGTGAAAACGCAGGCCTCCACGGTGGTGGCGGGGGTGTTGGGTGCGGAAACGGCGGAATAGCCGCCGCCCACGATGCCGCCAGCGAACTTGCCGCTGGCGTACACTTCGCCGGTGAAGGAACAGTTGCGGGTGATGCAGTCTCCCATGGACTGACCCTTGAAGCCCGTGATGCCGCCCACATAGTTGCGGCCATAGACCTTGGCGGCGCTGGTGCAGTTTTCAATGGTGCCGTTGACGCAGCCGCCGAAAGAGCCGATCATGTCGTTCATCTTCAGGCCGGTGGGGCCCCAGGGATAGTTGAAATCGCCCTTCAGCTCCTCCGCCCACTCGGGATAGGTGCCGTCATCGCCGATGACAACGCCCGCTTCCACGGTGCTGTTGCGAATGATGACCACGTCCACGCCGGAGGCATAGCCGCCGATGAATCCGGAATACTTGGTGTGGGTGCCGGATTTCAGGGTCACATTGTCGATCTCCACCTTCACGGGGTTAGCGCGATCCACATAGTAATATTCTACCACACCGTAGCCGTCGATCTTCTCGCCGTAGATGTTCAGGTTGGAGAGCTTACCGCCCGCCACGGCGCCCAGCATGGTCTTGCTGCCCTTGGGCACGGTGATGGTGTGATCGTCGCCGTCAATGATGCCGGAGAAGGCGTTGAAACCGCTTTTATCCAGATTGCTGGCCCAGGTCTTGCCCTCCTTCAGGGAGCCGATGGGCGTCCAGCCGGTAGGCAGAGTGATGTCGGTAGTGATGACGAAATAGGTGTCCTTGGTATCTCCGCCGGCAGCAACATGGTTGCTCAGCTTCACCAGATCCGCCGCACTTGTCAGCTTGTAGGGAGCCTCTTTCGTGCCGCTGCCCTGCAGCTCGGTGACGGTGATGGCCAGCTCGGCCTTGACGGTGTTATAGGTTATGGCGACCTTGCCGCTCTTGTCCACGGAGCTGGGCGTCACGGTGTAGAGAGCGCTGTCCTTCAGCTCGCGGGTGGAGCCGTCGGCATAGGTTGCGGTGAGCACCATGCCGGCGGGGTCAAAGGTCTGGCCGAGCCAATAGCCCATTTTGGTCGCGGCCTTGGTAACCTCCAGCTTGGCAGGCACGCGCTCATCGCTGGCAAACTCTACGGCGCTGTCCAGCTTGGCTTTTGCCTCAGCGGAGATGCCGGCCTTGTCCGCGCTGCTCAGGGCGTCATAGTTCGCCTTCAGCTTATTCACATAGTCGCAGTCGGTGGGCCACTTGAGGCTGCTCACATTCAGGTTCTCCAGAATGCCGCGCAGCGCATCCGCATCCATTGCCTGCCGGATAAATGTGAAGGTATAGGTGACGGTGGGAGTCGTATCCGTCTTGTTGGCAAAAAGCTCGATCACAGCCTTGGTCTTCTCGCCGGTGAGCTTGATGGGAGCGTTGTACCATTTGCTGCAGAATGCATTTATCGTTGTAAGATTTTCGGCGATATAGCTGCGGGCAGAGCCCTCCCCTACGGTATACAGGCTCGCCTTGGCGGCATCGCTGTAACTGAAGGCATTTTTCATGTTAAAGCTGCTTGTGCCGGCCGCTCTTACCTTGTCCGTATTGGCGCTTACATAGATACGGTAATCATAGCAGGCGGCATCAAAGCCGGTTTTGCCGGTGGTTTCCCCGTCAGCTCCCAGCTGGAAGAAGGTGCCCTCCGGCTTGCCGCCGATGGTGGCGCCGTCCACCAAAGCAGGCGAGGCCCACAGCTTTGTGAACTTCGTGATTCGGGGCGCGTTTGCCGCGAACACCGAGGCGGGCAGCAGGCTTACCACCATGACCAACGACAAAAGCAGGGACAGGAGTTTCTTTTTCATTCGTCACATTCCTTTCTTTTATTTCCGGAAAAACGCTCCGGAGTTTTGCCGCAAAAGTGACGGTCCTTTCCGCCCATTGACCGGACGGACCGGCTGGCTGATGCACCCCGACCGCGTCTCCCTTACGCCGCCGGACTGCAGCAAAAAACTGCGGTGGTTCAAGGACGAACCACCGCAGCCGTTTTTCTGCGCCAATTAGACCCATACGCCGTACTTGCAGCGTATCGGTAAAGACATCGCTTGAGCAGTTCTCCTGGCTTGCGTTTCACAAGCCCCCACAAGCCTTCTCAAACCTGCGTTCAATGACTGACTTTCGTCTGATGTGGGAGCCTCCACGCTTACAGTGGCGGTACCGCTCGGGATCTGCACCCGATTCTCTATGATCCTCCCAACCTGTTACCGGCAGGGAGGCACTCAAGCAAGCATTCACTTTTCAACTTAATAGTATACCAGCATCCTTCGGCATTGTCAATGAAGCGCGCAAAATATTTGTCCCCTTTTGCCAAAAACCGTCATTTATTCGGCAGACAGCCAAAGTGCAGCAGCGCCTCCAGCACGCCGCCGCCCACGGCCAGCGCCTTATCGGAAGCCTGGAAGCAGTGGGACTGCTTGCATCGGGGGTCTATATCGCCGCACTTCATGCCCGCCGGCACCGTAAGCCCCCCTTGCAGCAGGCCGCGCAGGCAGCCGTCGATGGTGCAGAGCATGGGCTGGCCGCCCACCAGCGCCGCCACCTCGCCGGCCTTCACCATCCGGCCGATCTCCATTTTCGGCTCAAACACGCCCGCCGCCGGAGAGCGCAGCACCCGCTCGGCGCCGTAGCCGCCGATGATGCCGGGTACACCGGTGTTGGGGATGGGCGAGCCATGGTACAGCACCCGCCCCAGCGTATGCCCGCGCATGGTTTCTACAGCCGCGTGGCAGTCCTCCCCCGCGGTGAAGCCGGGGCCAACGGCGACGACCACCGGCGCCATATTCAGGCTCGTGCCCAGATTGCGCTTGGCCAGAATGGCGTCCACCAGCGCCGCCGGATGCAGGTCGGGCAGCAGGGCGCACTCCGGATCGGCCAGCACGGCAACAGCGCCCTCCGCGGCGATAGAAAGCGCCTCCTGCGCCGACGCCGCCCGCCGCGCCCGCACGTCCTCCACCAGCACTTCGCCCAAGCGCAGCGCCTCGGAAAAGCAGACCGTGCGGCGGATGGAAGTGGGCTGGGGCAGATCCGTCATGACGATCTGAAAGCCCGACCGATGCAGACGCAGGGCGATACCCGTGGCGATGTCCCCTGCGCCCCGAATGATAACTGTCATTAGATACCCCTCCTGATTCTCCGGCGAGAATAATGCTATGCACATTTTATCTTTTTTACCGCTTT
>OLOV01000041.1_pt1 | contig 93220 bp, 85 predicted proteins | sample 1672931 | NCBI WGS metagenome assembly OLOV01 (sample SAMEA3136738, study PRJEB25190) | human gut metagenome | biome: human gut; feature: human-associated habitat; material: faeces | place: Austria | collected 2013 | reverse complement strand
TATATTTTGTGAATGAATATCTTGACAGGGAAATGAGCCTTGAGGAAGCAGTGGCCGCTTCGGTAAAACGAGCTAAGAGCGAAGGCATTCTTGTGGATTTTCTTAATAAGTATGCAACGGAGGTAGAGGGTATGCTTACAGGAATAACAGTAGAGAAATACGGAGAGGTTATGAAGAAAGAGGGATTTGAAGACGGCAAAGCGGCAGAGAAATTGGAGATGGCTAAAGCATTAAAGGTGAAAGGTGTCAGTATTGACATCATTGCTGAAACATCAGGACTGCCTGTAGAAGAAATAGAGAAGCTGTGATAAATGCCTTAGTTAATCTCAAGGCTAAGGTGCTTGTATATGGTGGAAAGGCTCTGATAGCACAGGCTGAATTAAAACAGTGCAGGTATGGGGATAGATAAATAACCTGAATAACGGGGGGGGCGGTCGAATGACCGCCCTGTTAAATTTGTTCTAAAATATGAGGAACCTCAATACTATATAAAAGAGAAATTAAACGAGGAGGTCCGATGTGAAATTTCCTTTTAAAAAAATAGAAGCCCCTATATGTATAGTGCTGGTCATAGCCTTAGGCTTCGGCGGGTTTATGGGCGTAAAAAATATGTGTATAAAACAGAGAACCATTGATGTGGCACAGAGTATTGAAACCGTAAATGATGAAGTATCACAAAGTAAAACCGCAGACTCAAAGGGCGGCCCCAAAATAAAGGCAAAGGCGGCGGTGCTCATAGACTCTGCCACAGGCAAGGTCATATATGCTTTAAATGCCGATAAGGAGCTTCCGCCTGCATCGGTAACAAAGGTTATGACTATGCTGCTTGCAATGGAGGCCGTTGACAGCGGTAAAATAACCCTTGATGATGAGGTTACCATATCAGACAATGCCGCATCAATGGGCGGCAGCCAGATGTATATGGAGCCGGGAGAAACCCATACCGTAGCGCAGCTTCTTGAGGGGGTTGCAATGGTGTCTGCCAATGACGGCTGCGTGGCTCTGGCAGAGTACATTGCCGGAAGTACTGATATATTTGTTGAAAAAATGAATAAAAAAGCGCAGGAGCTGGGAATGAAAAACACCAACTTCGTAAATACTAACGGCCTGCCCGTAAGGGAGCATTACACCAGCGCATATGATATCGCCCTTATGTCAAAGGAGCTTATAAAGCATAAGGAGATAAGAAAATGGTGCACCAAATGGCAGGATACAATAAAGGTGGGACTTCCGGGCAAAGAAACGGAATTCGGACTTACCAATACCAACAAAATGATAAAAACATATAACGGAGCCAACGGAATTAAAACAGGCTTTACGCAGGAAGCGGGCTACTGTCTGTCGGCCTCGGCAACAAGAGGCAATACTACTCTCATAGCGGTGGTTCTCGGTGCTAAAACCTCAAAAGAGAGAAACGCACAGGTTGCAAAGCTTCTGGATTATGGATTTTCGGCATATGAAACCGCGCAGATTTTCCCTGAGGGCGAGGCAGTAAAAAAAGTTCCTGTGGACAGAGGAGAGCCGGAGCAGCTTAAAGCTGTAACAGGAGAAGCCGCTGCCGCATTCATAAAAAAAGGTGATAAAGAAAAAGTCACACACAAAATAGTGATAGACAAAGACATAAGCCTGCCGCTTAAGAAAGGCGATGCCGTAGGCAGAGTGGATATATATTATGACGGACAGAAAACAGGAAGTGCAAGCCTTGTGTCTGACAGAGATGTAAAAAAAGCCAGCTTCATAACATATTATGCGCGAAGCATCAGAAGTCTGTTTGGCGAAGAACAGTAGGCACTTGCGTAAATTGGTAAAATGGCATAAAATAATCACATACTGATTGTTGATTAACAACAAAAATGTGCTTGAAATTGCGTGTTGTATCTTGTATAATGAATACAATAATCAAATAAATATATGAATTAAAATAAATGAGGACCATTAAGGCCTTCATTTGTTTTTTATAACAAAGGAGATTTATATGGAAATAAGAAAATTCAAGAGGGTTCTTGTAGCCAACAGAGGAGAGATTGCAATAAGAATACTGAGAGCCTGCAAGGAGCTTGGGATAAGAGGAGTTGCAGTATATTCGGAGGAGGACAAGAACTCACTGTTTCGCACCAAAGCGGACGAAGCCTATCAGATAGGCAGAGGTAAATCCCCGGTTGACGCTTATCTTTCAATTGACGGAATTATAGAGCTGGCAAAGGCAAAGGGCGTAGATGCCATACATCCGGGATACGGATTTCTTTCAGAGAATACGGAGTTTGCAAGAGCCTGCGAGGAGGCAGGCATAGTATTTATAGGCCCTGACTGCATGATGATGGACAGCCTCGGAGATAAGGTCAAATCCAAAATCGTTGCGGCAAAGGCGGGAGTGCCTACTATTCCGGGGATTGCAGAAACCATACCGTCAGTAGAGGTGGCTCTGGAATTTGCAGAAAAATGCGGCTACCCTGTAATGCTCAAGGCGGCGGCCGGAGGCGGAGGCAGAGGTATGAGGATTGTAAGGAGCAAAGATGAGCTTCCGGAGCAGTTTGAAAGCGCCAGAAGCGAAGCACGCAAGGCCTTTGGAATTGACGACATATTTATAGAAAAATACATAGAAAGACCAAAGCATATAGAGGTGCAGGTGCTTGGCGACAACTACGGCAATATAGTTCACCTGTACGAAAGGGACTGCTCAATTCAGAGAAGACATCAGAAAGTTGTTGAATTTACTCCGGCTCTGTCAATAACGCAGGAGCAGAGGGAGCGAATATGCGCAGATGCAATCAAAATAGCCTCTGCCGTAAATTACAGAAGCGCGGGAACGGTTGAGTTTCTTGTAGACAGTGACGGAAATCACTACTTCATCGAGATGAACCCGAGAATACAGGTTGAGCATACTGTAACCGAAATGACAACCGGTGTGGATATAGTTCAGTCACAGATACTCATTGCAGAGGGCTACAGCCTTGACTCGGAGGAAGTAAATCTTAAGAGTCAGGCGGATATAAAGCAGAACGGTTATGCGGTGCAGTGCAGACTTACTACGGAGGACCCTGTAAACGGATTTGCTCCCGATACCGGAATTATAACCAAGTATATCAGTGCCGGAGGCTTCGGCATCAGACTTGACGCGGGCAATGCTGCCGTAAACTCTGAGATTTCACCGTACTATGACAGTCTGCTGGTTAAGGTCACAGCATGGGCGAGAACCTTTAAGGATGCTGTAAACAAAGCCAAAAGAGCTTTAAATGAGATGAATGTCAAGGGCGTTAAAACCAACAGAGCATTTCTTTTAAATGTGCTTAACCACTCTACATTCAGAGCGGGTATGTGTGATACGGGCTTTATTGCAGACAATCCTAATCTGCTTAACATATCCGTTAAAGAGGACAAGGAGCTCAAGGTGCTTAACTTCCTCGGCGAAAAATATGTAAACGGCAACAGAGGCATCAAGCCTGAATTTAATATACCTGTATTTCCGAGAATAAAGCCGGCGGAGCTTAATTCACTCAAAGGAACCAGGCAGCTTTTAGAAGCCGAGGGTCCGGAGGGCGTTGTAAAATGGATAAATTCACAGAAAAAGCTTCTCATAACTGATACAACCATGAGAGATGCGCAGCAGTCGCTTATGGCAACCAGAGTCAGAACAGTGGATATGGAAAAAATAGCTCCCGCAGTGGCGCTGTATGCAAAGGACCTGTTTTCACTTGAAATGTGGGGCGGAGCAACCTTTGACACTTCATACAGATTTTTAAAGGAGTCGCCGTGGGAAAGACTTGAAACTCTCAGAGAAGCTGTGCCGAATATAATGCTTCAGATGCTCATAAGAGGTGCAAACGGTGTGGGTTACAAGAATTATCCCGATAATGTCATAAGAAGATTTATAAAGGAGTCCGCAAAATCAGGTATAGATGTATTCAGAATATTTGACTCTCTGAACTGGATAGAGGGCATACAGGTTTCTCTTGACGAGGTTTTAAATCAGGGCAAAATAGCGGAGGCCTGCATGTGCTATACAGGTGATATACTTGACGAAAGCAGAGATAAATACAGCCTGAGCTACTATGTCAATATGGCTAAGGAGCTTGAAAAACGGGGAGCACATATACTGGGTATCAAGGATATGTCAGGGCTTCTCAAGCCTATGGCAGCCAAAAAATTAATTGAAGCATTGAAGAACGAGATATCAATACCTGTGCATCTGCATACTCACGATACCAGCGGCAACGGTGTTGCGACACTGATGATGGCTGCAAATGCCGGAGTTGACATCATAGATGCGGCCTTTAACAGTATGTCGGGGCTTACAAGCCAGCCTGCCCTTAACTCCATCGTGGCAGCACTTGAGGGCACCGAAAGAGATACGGGCATTGATGTGGGTGAGATACAGAAGATTTCAGAGTACTGGGAGGCTGTAAGACCTGTATACAAAGAATTTGAATCGGATATGGTTACAGGCTCGGCAGAAATATATAAATATGAGATGCCGGGAGGCCAGTATTCAAACCTTAAATCACAGGTGGACAGCTTCGGCCTCGGTCATAAATTCAGAGAAGTAAAGGAAATGTACAGAACCGTAAATCAGATGCTTGGAGATATCGTAAAGGTTACTCCGTCATCAAAGGTGGTTGGAGATATGGCTATATTTATGGTTCAGAACGGACTTACGCCTGAAAATATCTACGATAAGGCTGCTGACATAGACTTCCCTGACTCTGTAGTATCCTACTTTGAGGGAATGATGGGTCAGCCGGAGGGAGGATTCCCTGAGAGGCTGCAAAAGCTTGTGCTTCGCGGCAAAACCCCTGTGACCGTAAGACCGGGCTCGCTGCTTCCTGACGAGGACTTTGATGCAATCAGAGATAAGCTGCAAAATGAGCTGGGACTTGAGGGAAACGAACAGGAGCTTCTGAGCTACGCTCTTTATCCGAAAGTATTTGAGGACTATATCACAAGCCTTGAAAAAGACGGCAGCTTCAGACTTATGGGAAGCGATATATTCTTCCATGGTCTTGCAGAGGGTGAAACATGCGAAATCAAGCTTGCTGAGGGCAAGCAGATTATAGTTAAGCTGACTTCAAGCAGCAGAGATACAGACGATGAGGGCTTCAAGACAGTGATATTTGAGGTTAACGGCAACAGAACAGCAGTTAAAATCAAGGACAAGAGCGCTGCAATAAGCGCAAACTCATCACAGATAATGTATGCCGATGAAGAAAACCCTGCGGAAATAGGGGCAAATATCCCAGGAAATATTGTGAAGCTTCTTGTAAAAGAGGGCGATGAGGTAAGCGAGAAACAGCCGGTAGCAGTTGTTGAGGCGATGAAAATGGAAACAAATATCCTTGCTCCGATGAAAGGTACTGTTGACAAAATCTATGTTGAAGAGGGACAGCAGGTAAAGGCAGGAGAGCTTATTGCAAGACTCAGCTGATATTTTTGACAGATTGTGTACTTATACGGCGCTTTCAGGTGTATAATGTATATCATAACAGTCTGAAAGGAAAGATTTATGAGAAAACAGCTTGAAGAACTTCGCGTGCAGATGAAAAAGCACAATATCGACATATATATAGTACCGACTACGGATTATCACGGCTCGGAGTATGTAAACGACTATTTTAAATGCAGAGAGTATATATCGGGCTTCACAGGCTCCGCAGGAACCCTTGCGGTAACGCAGGATACTGCGGCATTATGGACCGACGGCAGATACTTTTTGCAGGCAGAAGCTCAGCTTTCGGGAAGCGGCATAGAGCTTATGAAAGAGGGAACAGAGGGCGTTCCGACACTGGAGCAGTATATTGAAGCCTTAAGCTGCGAAAAACAGGACAGAAAACTCCGCCTCGGCTTTGACGGCAGAGTGGTAAGTGCCGGGCAGGGCAGCAGATTTGAGGCCTTTGCAGAGGTGGTATGGGACATAGACCTTGCAGGTGAAATATGGAAAGACCGCCCGGAAATAAAGCCGTCACATATATATGAGCTTGATATTTCGGCTGCAGGAGAAACTTTCCGCTCAAAGCTTGCAAGAGTAAGAAAGGAAATGGGGGACTGTGACTTCCTGCTTGTTACAAAGCTCGAGCAGATTGCATGGCTGTATAACCTGCGGGGAGATGACGTGGAGCATACTCCGGTATTCTTCGCCTTTGCCCTTATAGGCAGAGATACAGATGCTTTTTATGTTATGGACGATAGCTTTAAGAGAGAAAACACGCGACCGTATATGCAGATCTTCGACGACCTTAAATCACTTAGAAACTGTAGCCTGAGCCTTGAAAAATCAGGCACGTCATATGCCCTTGCAGGATGCCTGCACAGCTCGGTTGATATAACTGACGAAACAAATCCAATAGAGCTTATGAAAGCAGTCAAAAACGATACGGAAATCGCCTGCACCCGCAATGCCCATATCAGAGACGGCGCTGCAATGGTTAAATTCCTGTATTGGATTAAAAATAAGGCGGGAAGACAGTATATCACTGAAATTTCCGCGGCTGACTATCTTGAGGAGTGCCGCAGGCAGCAGGGAGCATATGACCTTAGCTTTGATACCATAGCAGGCTATGAGGAGCATGGCGCTATAATACATTATCAGGCGACGAAGCAGAGCAACGTGCAGATTAAACCTGAGGGATTTCTGCTGGTGGATTCGGGAGGCCAGTACAGGGACGGTACTACGGATATTACAAGAACCATTGCTCTGGGACCTGTTACCTGTGACAGAAGATATGCATATACTGCTGTACTGAAATCCAACATTAGGCTTGCGGCGGCAAAATTCAGATATGAAACCACGGGAGCGGAGCTTGATGTTATAGCAAGAAAACCGCTCAAAGACAGAGGATTTGATTTCAATCACGGTACAGGGCATGGAGTAGGCCATATGTTAAGCGTTCACGAGGGACCAAATACCATCAGCCGCAGAGGTGACAAATGCTGTATAGTACCGGGAATGATAACCAGCGATGAGCCGGGGGTATATTTTGCGGGAAAATACGGTATCAGACTTGAAAACGAAATCCTCTGCATAGAAGAGGGTGACGGACTTTGTTTTGAAACCATAACACTCTGCCCTTTTGACAGAGAGGCCATAGAGGTTAATATGCTTGAGGATGATGAGCTGGAATTTTTAAACCGATATCACAGCAGAGTGTATGATACACTTAAAGAATATCTTGACGAGGACGAAGCTAAGTGGCTTCTGAAACAGACGGAGCCTTTGCACAGACAGTGACATTTCAGCGGCTGCTGCATATAATGTAGTATTATACTGTGATGGGAGTGACGGAAATGAAGAAGTTGTATATTATTTCCTTCTCTTCATTTTATAAAGCGGCATATGCCAGAGATAAACTTTCAGAAAACGGACTCAGAGCTTCGGTCAGAAGACTTCCGCCCGAGCTTGTTAAAAGCTGCGGCTACGGTATATATATAAAGACAGACGACATCGGGGAAGTAAAACGCATACTTGCCGAAAATCAGATAGCTGTCAAAAGCATATACAGAGCCGATGAAAACGAATTTGTAAAAATAAGATAGAGCTGCAAGGCGTGCAGCATACAAAAACACAACCACAGGGGTTTTCTATGGTTGTGTTTTTTACTGACCGGTCTGAACCGGTCAGATGCAGCTTCAGGTTCCTTTGCGTAGGATATCAAGATATGCCTCATAGGCAAAGGTACGATTTCTGCCGCCGCCTCCGGTTTGTACAAGAATACCGGCATCAACTAAACGCCTGACTGCGCTGGAGGCAGTATTAAAGGTAATGCTTAAAGCTTCCGCTGTTTTTCCAATATCAATAATAGGGTTGGACTCTAGATAGTCAAAAACAAGCATTGTATTTTTTGATGCACGTCCCAATTTGGAAATTACAGATGTATTGGTGTCATGGAGAGTGATTAGTTCATCAATTGTTGATGTAGCATCTCCTGCAGACTCCATGATAGCCTGCAAGAAGAAAATGATCCATTGCTCATAGTTTCCCTTTGTTCTTACTTCAGTCATGCGGTCATAGTATTCCACACGGTTTTTTTTAAGGAAATAGGAAATATATAAAGCGGGTGTTGTGAGAATTCCTTTGTCCATTAAAAACAGTGTAATCAGTAGACGGCCGACACGACCGTTTCCGTCAAGGAAAGGGTGGATGGTTTCAAACTGATAATGTATAAGTGCTGCCTGGATTAATGCATCTAGATCATCATCGGTATTGATGTATTTTTCCAGGTCAGACATTGCGTTTTGCATATCGTCGGGAGATGGAGGAATATAGCGGGCATTTTTGAGCGTGCTTCCTTGACCGCCAATCCAATTCTGTGAGTATCTGAATTCACCTGGATTTTTTTCTTGCCCGCGTACTCCTTTCATTAGCACTGCGTGTGTTTCTTTAATCAGGCGGTTGCATAGCGGAAGAGTTTGTAAACGTGTAATTGCAAATTCGGTGGCTTTGATATAGTTTACAACATCCGCAATATTGCGGTTTGTGTTGGTATCCAGCATTGGATCTAAAATATCTTCTAAAGTTGCCTGTGTACCCTCAATTTGCGAAGACATCAGTGCTTCTTTACGTACGTACATAGATATGAATAATTTCACATTTGGGATGCGAGCCGCAATACTTTCCAAAACGGCAAGCTGAGAATTTGCTTTTACAAGTAAGCCCACAATATCCTCTGATAACTCAATCGGAGGAACCGGCGGCAGAGGATTTGGAACAAAAGACTTGTATGCCATTTCGCCTGATAAATTTTGTTTATAATAGCCTGCACGATTGTTCATCAGTCATGGCTCCTTTCGGGAAATTGAAATATATACTCTATTATACTTCTCTTATTTCAAAAAAACAATTAAAATTGAAATAAAACGGTGAAATATTTATTCTTATTTCATTTTTAGTAGTTGCATGGCGGATTATACGTACAACGATTTTACTTTGATAAAAAATATAAATCAAGAGATATGCTATCAAATGCAAAACTCCTGATTTTGTTGTTTTAATCATCATCGCTGTATGGATCTATGCCAAGCTCATCTGTTTTAAACTTGCCGAAAGTAATGGATGACTGGCCATACCTTGCCCGTATGGAATCCATGGCCCGCTCCAGATTTTCGGTTTTCTCTCTGGAAACAGTATCTGCGCCGAACAGTGAGATCTGTTCCTCGGTGTCCTCATCGCACAGGTTTATTCCCGTGATTGTCAGCATTCTGATAGGTTTTCTGATATTCCATGAGGATATTATTATTTCAACTGCAGCTTCTGAAATCTCATAGGCAAGATTTGTTGGAACTGTAAGCTGTTTCTGTCTTGATATTGTTTTGAGCTCCGTATCCTTAATATCAACCTTAATGCCATGAGCTTTCATTTCATAATGGCGAAGCCTTGCCGCAACAGTGTCTGCAAGGTTCATTGCAGCCGTCTTTATATCCTCTGTGCCGGTGAGATTTCTTTTGAACGTAATGCCGTTTCCGACGGATTTTATCTTCTGCTTCTCACACTGACGGCATACAGGCGAGTCATCAAGCCCGTTGGCATAATCATAAAGCTGACTGCCATGCTTGCCCAGCATATTCTCAAGCAGCGCCCGTTCGGTCTGCGCAAGCTGACCTATAGTCATAATTCCCGCCTTGTTAAGCTTTTGAGCGGTTGCGCCTCCCACAAAAAACATTTCGGAAACAGGCATAGGCCATAATATTTTTTTGTAATTATCTCTGGATATGACTGTGGTTGCATCGGGTTTTTTGTATTCACTGCCCATTTTGGCGAAGATTTTATTAAAAGAAACCCCCGCAGAAAGTGTAAGTCCAAGCTCCTCTCTGACGGTTTTTCTTATGGTGTCCGCTATATACTTGCCGTCACCGAAAAGCCTGCGGCTTGCAGTAACATCAAGCCACGACTCGTCAATGCTGAAAGGCTCTACCATATCGGTGAATCTGCCGTAGATTTCATTGATAAGCCTGCTGTAGTGCTTGTATTTATCATGGTGCGGAGGCACCACCTGTAAATCAGGGCATTTCTTTCGCGCCTGCCACAGCGTCTGCGCGGTAACAACGCCTGCTTTCTTGGCAAGCTCGTTTTTTGCAAGAATTATGCCGTGACGGTTTTCGGGGTTTCCGCATACCGCCATGGGAACATTTGCAAGCTCAGGATGCGAAAGCAGCTCAACCGATGCAAAAAATCCATTCATATCACAATGTAAAATAACTCTGTCCATACAGGTATTATACATCCGATGTACCTCTTTTGCCACAAATATATGCAGATATACAGAGTGCGCGGGAAAAAAGCTATGTCCGGGACACAGTGGAATTATGAATTAAAAATAATTAAGATGCGATATAAAATAGAAATTTATTGAAAACATCTCCGATTTAATATAAAATAAAGTGTATATGACTAGAGGGGAACTGGGGAGATGGCCGGAATACACAGAAAAAAAAGAAAATCGTTTTTAAGGCGTTTTATATCATTCATTATGACGCTTGTTATAATAGGTGCCGTAATAAGCGCGGCGGGAGTTCTTTATGCCAGGGACAAGCTTGATAACATATTGCACGTTGAGCTTGACGAAAGCAGCCTTGCGGCAGACAATGACATTTCCGATTACAGGAATATCGTCATACTCGGAGTTGATACAAGAGATATGAGTAATTTCTCAGGCTCAAGGACAGACTCTATAATAATAGTGAGTATAAACAAGACATCGGGGGACATCAAACTCATATCGGTTTACAGGGACTCATTCCTTGACATTGAGGGCGTAGGTCTTGACAAGGTGACCCATGCATTTGCATACGGCGGACCGGAGAGGACAATCAATACCCTCAACAGAAACCTTGACCTTAATATCACAGAATTTGCGGCTCTTAATTTCAAGACGGTGGCTAAGGTGGTAGACAGCGTGGGCGGAATTGACATAGATATCAAAGACGATGAGATAAGCCAGATGAATACATATCTGCCCGAAACCGCAAGATATCTCAAAAGCGATTTTGAATATATAACCGAGGCAGGCGAACAGCACCTTGACGGGGTTCAGGCTGTAACCTACTCCCGTATCAGACATACGGAGGGCGGTGATTACCGCAGGACAGAGCGAATGAGAACCGTTCTCACAGCAGTATTCAAAGAAGTCAAAAAAATGAGCTTCGGAGAGCTTAACAAAATGATGGACGATGTGCTGCCGGAGGTAAGCAGCAATATCGACTCTATGGATATAATCCCGCTTATGCTCAAAATGTACAAAATGGACATCAAGGACAGCATCGGCTGGCCTTATGACAAGGAGGGATATATCAGTCCGTCGCATGTATGGTATGCGGCTCCGATTACCCTCGAAAGCAACGTTGCCAGACTTCATGAGGATGCTTTCGGTCAGAGCGGCTATGTGCCAAGCGACAGAGTCAGGGAAATAAGCGGCAGCATTTCGTACACAACAGGTTATTACGGATATTGATTACAGCTTTAAACACAGTAAAATATAAGGAGAATTTACATTGCGTGAAGTAAACAGAAAAACCAGAAAAAAACGAAGAAGAACTTCAGAGGATAACAGCGCACCAAAGAAGGGCGGCAGAAAGCCTTTTCACATCATACTCATCGTAATATATATGATTCTGATGATATGCTTTTCGGCTATGCTGATATGGCTTAATGTACTGCCTATGAAATATCTGATACCTGCTCTTGCGGTTATACTGATAGGTTCATTCTTTGTTGTGATGTTTCTGCGTATCAGGAAAAAGAGGTCAAAGCGGCGCGTGGTCGGAACAGTAATTGCAATTATCGCAATTATTGTCTACGGTATAGGTTCATACTATATATACAGCACGCAGGATCTGTTTTCAAAGATAAGCACCATCGGACAGTCCACAGAGGACTATTACGTTATAGTTCCGGCAGAAGATGTGGAGGATGCGTCAGCCAAAGCAATGGGTCTTGATCTCATTATGGGAGATGATGTCTATGTTTTCAAATCATCGGAGACACCTTACCTTGAGGCAAGGCAGAAACTTGCAGATCATGTGCAGATAAACTTTGAAGAGGGCAAGAACTCTATAGAGATATCCGAAACCCTTATGAACGGCGACTGCAACGCCATATTTATGAGCAGCACATATTACGATATGTCCTGCGAGAACATTAAAGGCTTTGAAGAGTCGACAAAAATAATATATACTATAACTATAGCAACGGCGGTTGATAATGTGGCCAAGAGTGTTGATAAGATAACGACCACACCGTTTAATGTGTGCATCAGCGGCAACGACAACTTCGGAACCATAGAACAGGTTGCAAAAAGCGATGTCAATATGGTTATGACGGTCAATCCGGAAACAAAGACCATACTGCTGACATCAATACCGAGGGACTCCTATGTAATGCTTCACAGCAGAGCAGCTTATGACAAGCTTACTCATTCGGGCGTATACGGCATTGACGAAACCGTAACCACAATAGAGGATATGCTGAGCATTGATATAAATTACTATATCAGAGTCAACTTCTCGACTGTAATTGAAATAGTTGATGCCATAGGAGGCATTGATGTCAAATCCGATATGGCATTTATAACCCATGGCAGACAGAACGAGGGATACAGCTTTGTTGAGGGCAAGAACCATCTGAGCGGTGAAGAGGCTCTGGCATTTTCAAGAGAAAGATATTCGTTTACGGACGGTGATTTTCAGAGAAATAAAAACCAGCAGAAAGTATTAAAGGCAATGCTCAAAAAAGTGCTTTCAAGCAAAACACTGCTTACAAAATATACACAGCTGCTTGATGCGGTCAAAGACGAAATGCAGACAAATATGACCACATCTGAAATGCAGTCGCTTGTAAAGATGCAGATAAATGATATGTCCGGCTGGAATATAGCAAACTATTCAATAACCGGCAGTACAGGCAGTCAGCCTTGCTACACAATGGGCGGAGCTCCCGCATCGGTGGTAATACCGTCTACAAGCTGCATAACCAAAGCGAATACAAAGATAAACAATGTTATGAACGGCGCAGAGCAGGCCGACGGTGAATGGACACGCGACTACGAATAGCAAATCAAAAGAATTAATATATAAGGAGAGATATTATGGCAAAGGAAAAACTGAATTTTGAAGATGAACAGGTAAGAAACACTTACAGACATACAGCATCACACATTATGGCGCAGGCTGTAAAAAATCTGTGGCCGGATACAAAGCTTGCAATAGGACCTGCTATTGACAACGGATTTTACTATGACTTTGAGTCAGAGCACAAATTCAGCGAAGAGGATTTCCTCAAAATTCAGAAAGAAATGAAAAAAATAGTACAGGCAAACTATCCGCTGGAAAGATTTGAACTGCCGAGAGCTGAGGCTATCGCTCTGATGGAAGAAAAAAACGAGCCTTACAAGGTGGAGCTTATCAATGACCTGCCTGAAGATGCGGTTATATCATTTTACAAGCAGGGCGACTTTGTGGATCTCTGCGCAGGTCCTCATATGGAATCAACAGGCAAGATTAAAGCATTCAAGCTGATGAGCGTTGCGGGAGCATACTGGAGAGGCGACTCCGACAGACAGATGCTTCAGAGAATATATGCGACGGCTTTCCCTACACAGGCAGAGCTTGATGAATACGTTAAAAGACTTGAAGAAGCCAAAAAGAGAGACCACCGTAAAATCGGCAAGGAAATGGATCTGTTCGCTATATTTGAAGAGGGTCCGGGATTTCCGTTCTTTATGCCTAACGGTATGATAATCAGAAACGAACTTGAAAGCTTCTGGAAGTCAGAGCACAGAAAAAGAGGATATGAGGAAATCAAAACCCCGCTTATTATGAATGAGCAGCTGTGGAGAACATCAGGACACTGGGATCACTACAAGGACAATATGTATTTCACCAAGATTGACGGTGAGGACTATGCAATCAAGCCTATGAACTGTCCGGGCTCACTTCTGGCATACAAGAGAAAAATGTGGTCCTACAGAGATTTCCCTATCAGAATGGGAGAACTGGGACAGGTTCACAGACACGAGCTTTCAGGAGCGCTTCACGGCCTTATGAGAGTAAGAACTTTCACACAGGACGATGCACATATATTTATGCTTCCTGATCAGATTAAGGACGAGGTAATCGGCGTTGTTAAATTTATAGATGACGTATACAATATGTTCGGATTTACTTATCACATAGAGCTTTCCACAAGACCGGACGACTCAATGGGTTCAGACGAGGAATGGGAAGCAGCCGAAACAGCTCTCAGAGAGGCTATGGAAACAATAGGCGTTCCGTATGTTATAAACGAGGGTGACGGCGCTTTCTACGGTCCTAAGCTTGACTTCCACCTTGAAGACTCACTGGGAAGAACATGGCAGTGCGGTACTATCCAGCTTGATATGCAGATGCCTCAGAGATTTGACATCACATACGTTGGAGCAGACGGCGAAAAGCACAGACCTGTAATGATACACAGAGTAATCTTCGGTTCAATCGAAAGATTTATAGGAATACTTACAGAGCATTTTGCGGGCAAATTCCCTCTGTGGCTTGCACCTGTACAGGTTAAGCTGCTTACGGTAACAGAAAAATTCGTGCCTTATGCAGAAGAAATCAAAGCAAAGTGTGAAGAAGCAGGACTGCGAGTTGAGCTTGACGGAAGAAACGAAAAAATCGGATACAAGATCAGAGAGGCAAGAAACCAGAGAGACTCATACCTTTGCACAATAGGCGAAAGAGAAGCAGAGGCCGGCACATTATCGGTAAGATCCTCAAAGGTTGGAGATCTTGGCGAAATGAACGCAGACGAATTTATCGCAAAGCTTGTTGAAGAAATTGAAACAAAGGCTATATAGCAGGAGAATAAAATGTTTGTAAAAGAAAAAGAAGTCTGGAGAGACGGCGTGTTTTTATGCCATACGAAGAGCAGCCTTGATGCCGATATTCTGGAATCAAAGCTCAGAAGCGAGGGCATTCCGTGCGTCAAAAAATATCAGGGAGCCAGCAATTTCATAGAGATAGCCATGGGTTCCAATACATCTTTTCCTATAGACATCTATGTACCGGCAGACAGGCTGGAGGACGCGCAGAACGTTATAGTTCCCGTTGACCTTGATGACTGCGAGCCTGTTGACTTTGAAGAATAAACCTGTAATTAGGGGACGGCTGTCTGTGCAGCCGGCCCTGTTAATATGCAAAGGATAAACCAATGATATACGCAAGAAAAGTGCTGGAAAAGAACGGCTGCATTATATATCTTGCAGCGGATATCAAATGTCTTGACTACCATACCCCATGCAGTCTGACGGCAGACATATCAGGGAAAGAATATACACTGAGCTGCGGCGATGTGCTGCTTTTCAGGAATGCTCTGAAGCCATATGTCAGAGAGACCGATAAAACAGGGCATAGCAGAGAGCCTGTTTTTTCATCGGAGGACTGCCGCACCTGCATATACAGAGAGGGCGCAGGCATATATATGCAGATTATATCAGGCAATAATGATGATATCATATGCAGTTTTGAGGTTACCGCAGGTGACCTTGCCGCTCTTTACAAAGCAATAGATTTAAGATGGTACAACAGGACTCTTCCTGTGTATCGTTAACCTACCTGCTGTTTTCTTTTTTCATAGTACGAAACAGCAGTTTTTTTAATGCCTGCCATTTGAACGGAACCAGAGGATAGAGATACGAGGTTCCCGACAGTGTTCTCGTAAATGCGATTACGGCTATAATAATCAGAAGCGCAATTATTCCGCCCAGATATCCGAAAACAAATACGCCTGTAAGCAGCAGTATTCTTGCAAATTTGACCGCAAAGGAAAGCTCAATGCTTGGCTGTGTAAATGCTGCAAGAGCGACAACTGCCATACAGAAAATGGTCTGAGGAATAAACCAGCCCGACTCTATGGAAAACTCACCCAGAAGCAGCGCACCTATTACCGAAAGGGACATTCCGAGGGACTCCGGCGTGTTGAGTGAGGCCAGCTTGAGTCCGTCTATTGCGGCTTCTATCAGTATGAACTGCCAGAATATCGGTATTGCATAGTCCTCATCGGGTATAAAAAACTTAATAATATCAGGAGCGTCTATATATTCCTCTGTCAGCATCAGATATACAGGGGTCAGAAACAGAATTACGAGGAAATTGATTAATCTCAAAGCTCTGAAATAGCTGCCCGTAATTGCAGGAAAATAGTAATCGTCAACGTCCTGCACAAAATCAAAAATTCCTACGGGTATCAGAATTACTGTAGGGGTATTATCGGTTATAATTGCGATTTTCCCCTCCGTTATATGCGCGGACACCACGTCGGGTCTCTGGGTGTATCTTACCTTTGGAAACGGGTTCAGAGGGCTTTTTTTGCCCATCGCCTCAACCAGCGACTGCTCTCCCACCGTCAGAGTATCCACCTTTATATCCCTTATGGCCTTATCGAATTTTTTAACTATCTTTTCATCGGCAAGACCTTTCATATACACGATACACACATCCGTTTTGGAGACGCTGCCTATGGTATAGTTTCTGACTATGAGGCGGTTGTCACGAATTCTTCTCCGCACAAGAGCTATATTGCTCATAAATGTTTCTGTAAATCCATCCTTTGCGCCGCGCAGGCTCTTTTCTTTTTGCGGCTCGTTTACGGCTCTTGAGGGATATTCTCTTACATCCATTATTATGACCTTATCAAAGCCATCTACGACAAGAGGCACAAGCCCCGAATAAAGATACTTTATGACAGCATTGACATCGCCCTCGGAAACAGAGTCTAAGAGTGTGATGCTGTTTGAAATAAAATCATCTGCGGTCTGTGATTTATCTATCTGACTTTCCGTTACAGACAGCAGGTCGGTCATAATCTGCTGCATTATGTGGCCTCTGACAAGCCCGTCTATAAAAAAGAGAGAGGCGCTTCTGCCGCCTATATTTACAGGGTGTTCCACAAGGTCAAAACATTCCTCAAGAGGCAGCTTTTCACGCAGAGTTTTTAAAAAATAATCGTATTTATTCATAAGTATTCTCCTGATATGACTTTGTTTTGTATTATTATTGCACCTGCAGCGGAAAATAATACATAGCGCGTGTGTACAGTATTATATTTGTTTTTATATAGAAACCTGAGGGGATTTGTTGTATTATATATATAAAGAGTGATTATTGAATTTGGAGGAATTACAATGGAATTTGACAGTAAGGCATATATAGGAGAATATATCGAAAGAGCGAGAAAGGCTCAGGCTGAATTTGAAAAAATGAGCCAGGAGGAAGTGGATTTAGCCGTAAAGACAATAGCCAAGGTCGTGTATGACAATGCAGAGTATCTGGCTGAAATAGCAGTAGAAGAGACAGGAATGGGAAACGTTCCCGACAAGATAGCCAAAAACAAACAGAAATCAAAGATAATATGGAATAACCTCAAAGGCAAGAAGTCAAGAGGCATACTAGATACAGATGAAACCACAGGCATAACAAGAATAGCAAAGCCTGTAGGAGTTGTTGCGGCGATAACCCCATGCACCAACCCTATAGTTACACCTATGAGCAATGCAATGTTTGCTCTCAAATGCGGCAATGCCATAGTTATAACGCCTCATCACAAATCTATCAAATGCAGTACCAAAACCGTTGATATGATGAATGCAGAGCTTGCAAGGCTGGGATATCCAAAGAATCTGATACAGATTATAGATCAGCAGTCAAGAGAAAACACCAGAACTCTGATATCTTCGGCAGATGTGGTGGTTGCAACCGGCGGAGCGGGCATGGTAAATGCGGCGTACAGTTCCGGCAGACCTGCTCTTGGCGTAGGCGCAGGTAATGTGCAGTGCATTATAGACGAGGGATATGACTTTAAAACAGCAGTACCTAAGATAATTCAGGGAAGAACCTTTGACTACGGTATCATATGCTCCGGCGAGCAGTCGGTAATCTGCCCTGAAAACGATTTTGAGGATATTATGGCAGAGTTTGAGGCAAACGGTGCATATATAGCGAGAACTCCGCAGGAGCTTGACGGTATCAGAGCAGCGCTGTTTGAGGACGGCAAGCCTAACAGACATTCTGTAGGACAGTCGCCTGCAAAAATAGCGCAGATGGCAGGACTTGATATCCCTGAGGATACCAGAATCATAGTTGCGCTGGCAGAGGCGGCGGCAGACAGAGATCCTCTGGGCGGCGAAAAAATGGCTCCTGTAATTGCAGCATACAAGTATTCCGATTTAGACGAGGGAATAAACATAGCAAGAGAAAATCTCGAAAAGGAAGGCAAGGGTCACAGCGTTTCATTCCATTCCGATTCCGAGGAGCATATCAGACATGTGGGCGAGGAGCTTTGCGTATCAAGATTTGTCATAAATCAGGTGTGCGCAAGCAGCGCAGGCGGCAGCTTCTACAACGGACTGGCACCTACAAACACATTGGGCTGCGGCACATGGGGACATAACTCCATATCCGAAAACCTTGATTACAAGCACCTTATGAATGTATCTAGAATTGCAAGATATATGCCGGACAACTATGTGCCGTCAGATGAGGAACTCTGGGGCTAGAAGTGTGAAGGAGATGTGAACAAAACCTTTTCACAAGTGACATCAAAACGACCGGGTTATGACATACTGATATGTATAATAGGTATTGTAAGAGATAGATTTTTTCACAGTTTCATATATAGACAGATATGAAATACCTCCTTCAAAAAATATAAAAAATCAGATTAAAAAATAAGTTCTGTACCCGCGGAGCTTATTTTTTATAACATAGAAAGCAGCTTGAATGTTTTTGTTGTGATTTAAGAGGAAATGGAGTAAAATCTATATAGATTAGATACAAAAGGAGGGCGGCTATGAACCAGACCGAAAGGCGCAGCAGAATACTTGATATTCTGAGAGATGCCGATATCAGCATATCTGCATCAAAGCTTGCGGCTGAATTTGGAGTCACAAGGCAGATAATTGTTTCAGATATTGCTATTCTTCGTGCAAACGGACACAAAATAATTGCAACCCAGAGAGGCTATGTTATTGAGAAATCCGAAGATGACTCCATTGTCGAAAGCATAGTATGCAGACACAGCGCAGAGGATACACTGCAAGAGTTTTACATAATTATAGATAACGGAGGCTGCATCGACAATGTAATAGTCGAGCACCCTATATACGGACAGATAAGCGCAGACCTTAATATCAGGTCAAGATATGATGCAGATGAGTTTGTGCGTATTGCAAAAGCCACCAATGCTACGCAGCTTTGTGACCTGACAGGCGGTCTTCATATTCATATGATAAGAGTTCCTGACAAAGATGCCTATGTGCGTATCATAAAAGGTCTTGAGCAGGCGGGCATACTGGTGGATACAAAATAATACAGAACAGAAATTCCGGTCATATGCCGGAATTTTTTATCGGGCGTCAGAGCCGTATGACGATAATTGAAGTTTTTTTCCCTGTATCAGAGATATATTTGCTCCTCGGCAGCATTTAATATATAGCTAGAGGATAGTGCAGATCATATTTAAAGGGGGAAATGAAATGTGTAAAAGTATAGAAGACCGAATAATAGGAGGAATGTTCGGACTTGCTGTAGGCGAGGCCGAGGCAATAGCACCTGACGGCGCTGATCAAAAAAGCTGGTCCAGAAGTACAGGACTTTGTCTTTGTACGGCTGACGGGTTTTTATGTGAAAAAAACTATGGAGGAGTTATGCAGAACTTTGCGGACTTCACAGAAAATCTTAAATTTGTACCGCCCGAAAAGAACTTTTATATAGGTGACGATGTGGCTGCCGCGATAGAGGTATACAAAAACGGCGGCAAAAGCTGCAAATATCGGGCAGGCACCGAAGACAACGGATACGGCTCTGTGGTGAGAATGATACCCGTTGTCATATATCTTGGTGAGATTGATTTTCTTGAATGTGAGCTTGGACATCAGGAAATGAAAATAATTCACGATACAGTAAGGATTATTAACAATCACTCCTTCAGTATTGTGGCCTGCTCAATATATGTGACGATAGGGAGACTGCTGCTGGGGGGATTTTCGACGGATCAGAGCATATACGAGGCAATAAAGCTGGTCAGCAGGTACTATTCGGGAAGTCCGGTTTACAGGAGCGCTCTTCTTGAACTCAGAGATTTATATAATATGGATATATTCAGGCTTCTGCCGGAAGCGGCCATATTCGGAAGTGAAAATTCTGTCAGAACTGTTGAGGCTGCAATCTGGTGCCTTATAAACAGCGAAAATTACGAGGACTGCGTGCGTATGGCCAAAAAACTGGGAGGAGCCTCTGATGTGGTCTGCTCTGCCGCAGGAGGTCTTGCGGGACTTTGCTACGGCTTTGAAGGCATACCGGAGGGGTGGATCCGAAGGCTTAAATCCCAGAGAGAAATAAAGGAGGTCAGCAAAAAAATGGCTGAGAGATTTAAATAAATCCCCCAGTCTCAGTTCAGGAAGAATACAGCAAGATTAAGATATGCCGCAAAGGATATCCATAACATGTACGGTATAAGCAGAAAGCCCGCTCTCCTGTCTATGCTGCCAAAGGTTACTGTCGTATCAAGGACAAGCAGCCACAGCAGTATTATCCAGAGAAAAGCCACCAGATACTGACACAGCCCGAAAAATATAAAGGGCCAGATGATATTTACCGCAAGCTGTATGTAAAAAAGATAAAGAGCATTTGTCCTGTCGGAATCAGCCGAGCTGTATATTCTAAGCGAGGCTGTTCCCATCATAATATAGAGAACAGTCCATACAGCAGGAAACACCCATGACGTCGGAGACAGCGGCGGCCGTACAAGCATTTGATAAGAGACTGCGGCATCTGAAACCACAAGCCATGACAGCGCCCCGAAAATCAGGGGTGCCAGAGTAATTAAAATCTTTTTCATATGTAAAATATATTATCTTGCCGGGTTTATATTCATTGTTTGTGAACTTCTCGTGAATTTTGGTTATATATCTATTACAGCTGCCGGTTTTATGATAGAATAGACAAAGCTAAAAAATTTGTTTTATGAGGTGTGATATGAAAAAAGCATTAGCATTATTTCTTATCCTTGCATTAGGATCAACAATGATATTAACAGGCTGCGGCAGCGAGCCTTACGATTACGATCTTACCAAATATGTCAAGGTTGGAGAATACAAAGGACTTGAATACAAAAATCCGGACAAGATAAAAGTATCGGACAAAGAAATAAAAGATGCAATTCAGGAGGACTTAGACGAAGCCAAATCACTTAAAGACGTCGAGGACGGCAAGGTGCACGACGGTGACACAGTAAACATCGACTATACAGGCAAGATTGACGGCAAAGAGTTTGAAAACGGCTCTGCAGAGGGCAGCACTCTTGAAATCGGCAGCAAGACTATGATAGACGGATTTGAAGCCGGACTTGTGGGAGCCAAAGTCGGCGACACAGTGACACTTAATCTTACTTTCCCTGATCCGTATCCGAACAACGAGGATCTTTCAGGCAAGGACGTTGTGTTTGAGGTTAAAATCAATTCATCCCAGGAGAACGTAACTCCTACAGAGAAGGAATACGTGGCGCAGAGCTCAGAGTATGATACTGTTGCAGATTACGAAAAGGCTGTCAAAAAAGAACTTTACAAAAACAAAGAGAACGAACAGAAGCAGGAGATAGAGACTTACCTGTGGGGAGTTATCACAGACAGCTCAGAGGTAATCGAGTATCCTGAAAAAGAGCTTGAGGCATACAAGGAAAAACAGAAGCAGTATGTTGAGGATTACGCCAAGAACAACAGTATGGAATATGCCGATGTTATCGAAAGCACATACAAGATGACAGAAGATGAGTTCAACGAAGAACTTGACAGCGCTGCTCAGACAAATGCCAAGGAGCAGATGATAGTTTACTACATTGCAAGACAGGAGGGGCTTGAAGTCACTGACTCCGAATACAAGGACTTCGTAGCCGCACAGCTTGAGTCAATAGGATATACAGCCAAGGAATTTGAGGACTACACAGGCTCATCATATGAGGAATATGTAGGCGGAGAAGAATATATCAAATATTATATGCTTTACCAGAAGGTTATTGATATGGTAGTGGAGAACGCCAAGGGCGTAGATAAGCTTTCAACAGGCAAATAGCAGAAATTACTGTCAAAATTAGAAATTTCAAATTTTATATTGAAAATCACTGTAATATATGGTAATATAGTTCCATTAGTTTATATGAACCGTATATTACAGTTTTTATATGGTATGAAAAAACTATGATTCTCTGGAGAGACCCTTTAAGGGCGCCGAAGGTTTAAGCATACAGGACTAAGCAACCTGTAAGTGATATCTCAGGCACAAAGGACAGAGCATAGGTCAGCTTATGCATCTCTCTGGAAGTCGAGTTAATCGGCTTTTTTTATTTGCTTAAGTTTTATTTGAGAGGGAGAAATCAAAATGACATTTATGGACTTTTTAACAAAACTCGATAATCTGGCTTGGGGCGTGCCTATGCTTATACTCATTATGGGTACAGGTCTTCTGCTTACCGTAAGGCTTGGCGTGCTGCAGTTCCGTAAGCTGGGACTGGCGCTGCGCTATATGGTCAAAAACGAAAAAGACGGTGTGGGCGAGGTTACAAGCTTCGGAGCGCTGTGCACGGCGCTGTCGGCTACAGTAGGTACAGGTAATATCGTAGGTGTTGCGGGAGCAATGCTTGCGGGAGGACCGGGAGCGGTATTCTGGATGTTTATAGCAGCCTGCATAGGTATGGCTACAAAATATGCAGAGGGACTTCTTGCAGTCAAATACAGAGTTATTGACAAAGAGGGACATGCTCTGGGCGGACCGTTCTACTACATAGAAAGAGGTATGGGCAGGAACTGGAAATGGCTTGCTAAAATATTTGCATTTTTCGGCGTGGGAGCAGGACTTCTGGGCATAGGTACAATTACGCAGGTAAACGGTATCTCAACAGCAGTAAACAACTTTGCAGATCCTAACGGCGCTCACATTGCATTTACAATGAACGGCATTGGCTATACATGGGCAACACTAGTTACGGCAGTAGTTGTAGCGGCGGCAGTAGCGCTTGTAGTAATCGGCGGAATTAAGAGAATTGCCAGCGTATCATCAGTGGTAGTACCGTTTATGATGGTGCTTTATGTAGTAGTATGCGTTGCAATACTGATAGTTAATATACAGGAAATCCCTGCAGCAGTTAAGGAAATCGTTGAGGGAGCTTTCGGAGCAAGAGCCGCAGCAGGCGGAGCGCTGGGTGCAATGTTTATCGCAATGCAGAAGGGTGTTGCAAGAGGAGTATTCTCAAATGAGGCAGGTCTTGGTTCAGCGCCTATCGCAGCAGCTGCAGCTCGGACTAAAGAGCCTGTAAGACAGGGTCTTGTTACAATGACAGGTACTTTCCTTGACACAATAATCATCTGTATGATGACTGCGCTTACAATCCTTGTTACAAACTCACACGGAATTGAAGGTCTTGAAGGCGCTGCAGTAACAGCGACAGCTTTCGGTGAGGGACTTCCTTGGAATACACAGACAGGAGCCTTCTTCCTGATGCTGTGCCTTGCATTCTTTGCATTTACAACAATTCTCGGATGGGATTACTATTCCGAAAGATGCCTTGAATATCTCATAGGCGGCAAAAAAACGGGAGTGCTTATGACTTACAAGTGGCTCTACATAGCGGCCGTTTTCATCGGACCTTTCCTTACATTTGAGGCAGTATGGACAATAGCTGATATATTCAACGGATTTATGGCTATACCTAACCTGATAGCACTGGTTGCATTAAGCGGCGTTGTAGCGACAGAAACCAGGAGCTATTTCTCAAAGTTAAAAGCAGGTCACATATCGGACAGATAATATCATACATGCTTTTAGAACAGGTGATTCACATTGAGTTGCCTGTTTTTTATTGTCTGACTTGAAAAAGGCTAAAAATTTATCGAAAAACATTAAAAAATTGTTTACAAAGGTAAATTGACGATGTAATATGTAACCATCAGAGATAAAGGGGCAGGCAAATGAACGGATTAAACAGTATTCAGACTAAAATAAGCAAAAGCAGCAGTGCTGTAAGCGTAGTTCTTAAAATATGCAGCATCGCTATAATAGTGGGATTCTGTATGGAAATTATAGCTCTCATATGGATAGGAGCTCCAGGATCCAACGACACGATTTTTAAACTGGGAGAGCCTATATTTCATTCACCGCTTGACAGTCAGAGGGCTGATTCCCAGATTGCAGCAGAGTACATAACAGCCATGACACAGCAGATATTTGTATGGTTTATGATATTCCTCGCATACAGGATATTCAGAGAAATCAGCGTGGAATTAAGACCGTTTGAATTAAAGCACGCGGCAAGGATCAGAAAAACCGCTATTCTTATACTGGTATCGGGAGTGGTTGTCCCATCTGTTCAGGCTGCAGGAGGCAGACGAAACACTGTAGGAGGCGGCTATGGCTATAGTATTAAGACTTGACCGTATGATGGCAGACCGCAAGATGTCATTAAACAGTCTGGCAGAGGAGGTGGGCATTTCAAATGTCAACCTTTCCAATATCAAGACAGGCAAAATAAGCGCCATCAGATTTACAACTCTCAACGGTATATGCAGAGCACTTGACTGCCAGCCCGGAGATATATTAGAATATATACCTGACGAAGGAGAGGATTAAAATGAAAGCGATAATATATACATCAAATACGGGCTTTACGAGAAAATATGCGCAGATGCTGTCAGAGAAGCTGTCACTTCCAGCATATAACGCGGGACTTGGAGAGGACAAAAAATCACTTTCAAAAAGCGATGACGTCATATATATGGGCTGGATAAGCGCAAACAAAATAGAGGGACTCAAAAAAGCAGCCAGAAGATACAATATCAGAGCTGTATGTCCCTGCGGAATTTCCGAAAATGCAGATAGTATCATGAAGGACATCAGAGCCAAAAACAGCATAGCTGACGATATGCCGGTTTTTTATCTGCGAGGCGGTATGGATTTTTCAAAGCTTACGGGCGTTCAGAAAAAAATGCTTATGGTGTTCGGAAACGTATTAAAAAAGACCGCCGAAACAGGAACCGATGAAGCCGAGAGAAAAAAGGCAAAGGAGCTTATTAAAATACTTGATAAAGGTGCGGACTTTACAGACAGAATGAAGCTCAGACCAGTTATTGAATGGTACGGGGAATTTACACAAGAATAATTTGAAACCTGCAGGAGAAATATATGTTATTAAAAGATCTTGAAATAGGAGGCCAGGGAGCCCTCAGACAGCATTTTTTGGATATGGGTGTTGTGCCGGGAGCAGAGATAAAGCTTATGAAGCTTGCCCCTATGGGAGACCCCATGGAATTCAGAATACACGGATATGAGCTTACGCTCAGAGTTGCCGATGCGGAAAAAATAGAAATTGAGGATATATCATATTCTGACAGCGATGCAGCCGGTGAAGAGAAGCTGCGCAGCAAAAAATCAGAGGCAGAGCATCCGGGACTTGGAGAGGGCGGTATATACCACGTTAAAACCGACGGCCTGCCTTTGCCGGAGGGTGAGACAATAACCTTTGCGCTGGTTGGAAACCAGAACTGCGGCAAGACTACGCTGTTTAACCAGCTTACAGGCTCAAATCAGCATGTAGGCAATTTCCCGGGAGTCACAGTAGACAGAAAAGACGGAGTAATCAAAGGACACGGCAACACACTTGTTACGGATCTTCCGGGCATATATTCTATGTCACCGTATACCAGCGAGGAGATCGTAACAAGACAGTTTCTGATGGAAGATAAGCCTAAGGGCATTATAAATATTGTAGATGCCTCAAATATAGAGAGAAACCTTTATCTGACAATGCAGCTTATGGAGCTGGATATACCCATGGTGCTTGCCCTTAATATGATGGACGAGGTCAGAGAAAACGGAGGAGCTGTTCTTGTCAACGAGATGGAACAGACTCTGGGTATTCCGGTAGTACCTATATCCGCAGCCAGAAATGAGGGAATAAGCGAGCTTGTGGATCACGCTATACATGTGGCAAAGTATCAGGAAAAACCGGGGCGTACGGATTTCTGCAGCCCTGAGGAGCACAGAGGTGCTGTACACAGATGCCTGCACGGTATAATGCATCTGATTGAGGACCACGCAAAAGCGGCACAGATCCCTCTCAGATTTGCAGCCAGCAAGCTTGCGGAAGGCGACAGTATGATACTGGAGCAGCTTAAGCTTGATGACAACGAAAAGGGCATGCTGGGCCATATCATACGACAGATGGAAGAAGAACGCGGACTTGACCAGGCTGCAGCTGTTGCAGATATGAGAGTGTCGTTTATACACAGGGTGTGCGAGGCTACGGTAATAAAACCGAAAGAAAGCAGGGAACACGCCCGCAGCGTGAAAATAGACAGGGTGCTTACGGGCAGATATACGGCAATCCCTGCATTCGTATGTATAATGGGGCTTGTATTCTGGCTTACCTTCGGAGTTATCGGCTCGTTTCTTTCAGATTTGCTTGACAGCGGACTTGGCTTGGTGACAGAGCTTGTGGATCACGGTCTTGAAGTCTATCGGATAAATCCGGTGGTTCATTCGCTGGTTATAGACGGAATTTTCAAGGGAGTGGGAAGCGTACTCGCATTTCTCCCTATAATAGTTACGCTGTTTTTTTTCCTGTCCATATTAGAGGACAGCGGATATATGGCAAGGGTGGCCTTTGTAATGGACAAGCTGCTCAGAAAAATAGGTCTGTCCGGAAGAAGTATAGTTCCTATGCTGATAGGCTTTGGCTGTACTGTTCCCGGAGTTATGGCAAGCAGGACACTGCCGTCCGAAAGGGACCGTAAAATGACCATACTTCTGACGCCGTTTATGAGCTGCTCGGCTAAGCTGCCTATATACGGATTTTTCTCGGCAGCGTTTTTCCCGGATAAAAGCGCGCTGGTGATGATTATACTGTATTTCACAGGCATTGCAGTGGGAATACTGTTTGCACTTCTTACACGTGGAATTATGTTTAAGGGCGAGCCTGTTCCTTTTGTTATGGAGCTTCCGAACTATCGCTTTCCGGGAGCTAAGAATGTAGGGCAGCTGCTTTGGGAAAAGGCAAAGGATTTCCTGCAGAGAGCGTTTACGGTAATATTTGTGGCAACCATTGTAATATGGTGCCTGCAGACCTTTGACAGCCGGCTTAATGTTGTTACCGATTCCCAGGACAGCCTGCTGGCGATGCTTGCCGGCTTTATAGCTCCGGTATTTGCGCCCCTTGGCTTTGGCGACTGGAGAATATCGACAGCGCTTATTACAGGATTTATGGCAAAGGAAAGCGTAGTTGCAACACTGACGGTGCTTACTGACGGGATAAATATAGCCTCGATAATCACACCGCTTGCGGCAGCGGCGCTTCTGGTGTTCTGCCTCCTTTATACTCCATGTGTTGCAGCCATAACCTCAATCAAAAGAGAACTTGGCGGCAGGTGGGCTGTCGGTGTGGTTATCTGCCAGTGTGTGATTGCATGGATATGCGCATGGATAGTGTACTTTATCGGCGGATTGCTGTAGCGGACAAGGACGGTGAAGCGGTTTATGAATGTACCTACTGTGATAGTCCTGATACTTATAGCGGCAGCACTGGCGGCTGCGGTTATACATATGATAAAAAACAGAAACAGCTGCGGAAGCTGCGGCGGATGCGGCAGTTATGAAAGATGCAGCAGATGTAAAAAGCTGAAATAAGGTTGAATATATACTGAACAGACCCTGCCGGGATTATTACCGGGCAGGGCAAATTGCATATGCAGAGAGCCTGACTGCCGATATGGTGATATATTGGAGTATATGAAATAATAAACAGATTTAAATGAATTGAGCGAGGCGGCTGTTGCAATGTCGGGAGTGTACGGGATTATACTTATGACATTTGCGGTGTTCGTATTTATCAGCACTCTGAATACACATATGAAATCCAGATACAAAGCAGTCGCATTACTCTGTGCAATACTGTGTGCAGCGGTGCTTTATGAAATCGGAGAATTATATATACACAGGTTTTCAGGCGAATGCAGCCGCCATACCACCGCAATCATATCGGAGCTGCCCGCCGCTGAGCTGGCTGCGGTATTTGTTTTTTTTACCACTGTTGCGGTTATGCTTCATATACATATAATCCGGACAGGGAAAACAATGATTACGGAAGATGCCATCAGAGAAGGTATGGATATACTTCCGGACGGGATCTGTTTTTCTGACAAAGACGGCTGTCCTCTGCTGGTGAACACGCAGATGAATATGCTCTGCGGCAGACTGCTGGGCAGTGAGATTATGAATGCGGAGATATTCATGGAAAACATCAGAAATGCCGAACTTGAGAGAAATGCCAGACGCCTTCGCACACAGCCTGCAGTAACCGTAAAAGAAGCAGACGGACAGGTATGGGATTTCAGATATAATACTGTGATGAATGGAAATTCGGAAATAACAGAGATTATTGCATATAATGTGACAGAGCAGGCCAGGCTCAATCGTGAGCTGTCGCAGCGCAACCGGAAATTAAGCGAAGTCAACGAAAGACTCCGCAGCTTTAACAGCAGGATTGAAGCTCTCACAAGAGAAAAAGAAATTCTCAGAGCAAAAATCAAAGTGCATGACGATCTGGGCAGAGCGCTGCTCACGTACAGATCATATATGGAGCAGCCCTTTGACGAAAGAAACCGCAGCAGCCTGCTTGCATTGTGGAAATACATAGTTACGGTTATGAGGCACGAAGCGGCCTCAGAAAAACCGGAAGATGAATGGACAAATCTTCTCAAAAACGCAGCGGCGGTTAACGTGGATATAGCGCATACAGGAGTGCTTCCGGCAGGAGAACACCAGAAGCATATCATAATGACGGCTCTCCGGGAATGTCTAACCAATACCGTAAAACATGCCGGAGGTCACAGAATTTTTCTTGAAATAAAAACCGAAGGGGATATAATAACCGCAAGAATCACAAATGACGGCAGACAACCCGAAAGAGAAGTAAAAGAAGCGGGAGGACTCAAAAATACAAGACGTATTGTTGAAGCTGCAGGGGGAAGCATGACAATAGAAAGCACGCCGCGTTTTGCCCTGAACATAAATCTGCCTGATCAGATTCATACATCAGAGATTGAATGATATCAGAGCTTTTTCATATCGTAAAAAACAAAAAATATTAACTTTTCCCCACCTTTTCGGCATATATGGGTGGGGGAATATCATAGAATTATGTGTATAATACTGATTAAGGCATACAAAAGATATGATTGTACGATATGACAGAAAGGAAATTACAGATGTCAAAGACCAGAGTTATGATTGTAGAGGATCAGTTTACAGCAAGACAGCTGTTTGAAATGTATATTAATTCGAGTGAGAAATATGAAATTGCATGTATGGTAGAATCCGCAGCCTATGCTGATACATTTGCGGCAAGCGAGCATATTGATCTCGTTATAATGGATATTCTTATGAACGACGGCTCCAACGGGTTTGCGGCGGCCATGAAAGTAAAAAAACTCTGCCCCGGTATCAGAATAATCGCAGTTACGTCCATGCCTGAAGCCTCATGGCTCAAAAAAGCAAAAGAAATAGGCATAGACAGTTTTTGGTACAAGGAAACATCAAAAGAAACTATTCTTGAAATTATGGACAGAACGATGTCAGGTGAGAATGTATATCCCGACAGTACACCGAGAGTTAAGCTGGGGCTTGCCTACAGTACAGAGTTTACCGAAAGAGAGCTGGAGGTGCTGCGTGTTATGACAAAAGGTTTTTCTAATTCGAATATAGCGCACAAGCTGCACATATCAGAAAGCACAGTAAAAAACCACATACATAATATGCTCGAAAAAACAGGCTGCGGCAGTCGTACGGAGCTTGCTATTGAAGCAAGGATCAGCGGAGTGGCAGTCAGTATTGAATGAGAAAATCTTTCAATACCCAATCCGAGACGGGGGAGCAGGCATAGCAGCCGTATTGCCTGTAATATGAAAATTCCTATGCTGTAATGATATTGGTTTCGCAGACATATCAAAGCATAGGAGGTATCCATACGGATAACCAGGGTATAACAAAGACACGCCGGAATTGCACTTGCCATATTGTTTTTATTCCGAAATACAGAAACAGCACCTGTGAATAATTCGGAATTAATAAACCTTGCTCAGGGAAGTTCTCTGAACAAGGTCTTTTTGTTATTTCAGCTCGTCAAGTATATCCGGAAACGGCTCCAGTGACCGTTTCAGAATACCGTGCATATGAGCGATGGCAATACCGTAGTTTGTAATGGGTATGCCGCTTTCTTTGCAGCAGCCTATGCGGTATTTCATTTCCTTTTCGTTAAGCATGCAGCCGCCGCAGTGAACGATCAGAGCATACTGTGACATATCCGATGGGAAATCACCGCCTGAGGTGAAAGCAAAATTCAGTTTTTTGCCTGTATGCTTTTCAATCCACGCAGGCATTTTGACAGTCCCTATATCCTCGCACTGCCTGTGATGGGTGCAGCCTTCTGAGATAAGGACAGTATTTCCGTCTTTCAGTCTGTCGAGCATGGCTGCGCCTTTTACAGCCTGCCTTAGATCACCCTTGTAATCTGCAAACAGTATTGAAAACGATGTAAGCATTATATCTTTTGGAACCGCTTTGTTAACGAATCCGAACACCTGGGAATCCGTAACCACCAGCTTCGGTTTCCGGGAAAGCGAGGCAAGTGTTTTTTCAAGCTCTGTTTCCCTTGTAACCATACAGACAGCTCCCGTATCGAGGATATCTCTTATGGTCTGCTGCTGCGGCAGTATCAGTCTGCCCTTTGGAGCGGCGCTGTCTACAGGTACGACAAGTACAATAATATCTTCCGGATTTATCAGATCCGCTATTACTCTTTTATCTGTTTTCTGCACCTTTGCAAAAGATGCGATGAGCTCCTTGAGTTCATATATATTCTTGTTTTCAATGGCACTTACATATATTGAGTTTCCGCCTGCCGCAGGGATACTGCCAAGCAGATCCGACTTGTTATATGCGATTATATAGTCTATATTCCTCTCCTTAAAGCTTTGGATAAGGTCAAGCTCCAAAGGCATAAGCTCTTTTGAGGCATCGGTAACGAGAACCGCTATATCCGTTTTGTTGAGTACGGACAGCGCCTTTTCGACTCTTAATTTCCCCAAATCTCCCTCATCATCAAGGCCGGGAGTGTCGATGATTACAACCGGTCCGAGAGGCAGAAGCTCCATTGCTTTTCTGACAGGGTCTGTTGTAGTTCCTTTTGTTTCTGAAACCACGCACAAGTCCTGGCCCGTAACGGCGTTGACAAGACTTGACTTGCCTGCGTTTCTCATTCCGAAAAACCCTATATGCAGTCTTTCTGCGGATACCTGTTCATTAAGACTCATAATATTCTCCCTGCTAGAAACGGAAATCACGTCTGTTGGAAGCCTTGATGGCATCGACGTTTTCCCTTGCGATAGCCTTTACCTTTGGAGCAGGTATTTTTTCAAGCTCCTTTTCAATAAGGGCAAAGCCTGTTTTCTTAGTATCATCACTTGCATAGTCGGTGAGATATTCTGTAAGTGTCATAAGTGCGTTAGGGTGACAGCAGTTTAAAATCTGTCCGTTTTTGCAAAGTGACATAAATCTGTCGCCTGTTCTGCCCTCGCGGTAACATGCAGTGCAGAATGACGGAATATATCCAAGCTCCATAAGCCAGTTTACAACCTCATCGAGAGTTCTCTGGTCGGATACGTCAAACTGCTCCGAATCGTGAGGTCTTTCTTCTTCTGTGTATCCGCCAACAGATGTGCGGGAGCCGCCGCTTATCTGGGATATTCCGATGGAAAGAGCCTTTTCACGTACCTTTTCCCCCTCTCTTGTGGAAATTATCATTCCGGTGTACGGTACGGCTATTCTGATGCAGGCGATTATCTTTTCAAAAAGCTCATCGCTTATGCTGTTGTCAAATGCGCTCGGGTCTATATCGTCGGCGCGCTTGATACGCGGTACACTGATGGTGTGAGGTCCTACTCCGTGTACGGCTTCAAGATGCTCTGCGTGCATCAGCAGACCTGCAAATTCATATTTGTACATCTCAAGGCCGAATAAAACGCCGAGACCCACATCGTCGATGCCACCCTCCATTGCTCTGTCCATGGCCTCCGTATGATAGTCATAGTCGTGCTTAGGTCCTGTAGGGTGGAGCTTCAGATAGCTTTCCTTGTGGTAGGTTTCCTGAAACAGTATATATGTGCCTATGCCGGCATCGCTTAATTTGCGGTAGTTTTCCACAGTGGTTGCGGCGATGTTTACATTTACGCGGCGGATGGCGCCGTTTTTGTGTTTGATACTGTATATTGTATCGATACATTCAAGTATATATTCGATAGGATTGTTTACAGGGTCTTCTCCCGCTTCGATTGCAAGGCGCTTGTGGCCCATATCCTGAAGCGCGATTACCTCTTCGCGTATTTCCTCCTGTGTCAGCTTTATTCTCCTGATATGCTTGTTTTTCATATGGTAAGGGCAGTATACGCAGCCGTTTACGCAGTAGTTTGAAAGATAAAGAGGCGCAAACATTACAATACGATTGCCGTAAAAGGCAAGCTTGATTTCCTCTGCCAGCCTGTACATTTCTTCGATTTTTTCAGGAATATCACAGGCAAGAAGTACGGAAGCCTCTCTGTGGGTAAGACCCTGACAGACTGTTCCGTCCGCTGTTTTTCTCGGTCTTGCCTTTTCGAGAATACTGTCGATAAGCTCTATATTGTTTTTGTTTTCCTCTGCATATTTGAGAGTTTCGAGTATCTCCTCGTGATTGATGAATTCATCAGCTTTAAGTGATTTTGGATTGTAGATTGTCATAATTTTTCCTTTCTTACGGTCAGAATTAACTTTTCGTTAGATTATATTTCTGAAATCGCCTCTGTCTGTGACAATGCGATAGCCTATGGCCGAAACTTTTCTTTTGAGAGCCGCAAGGTTTTCGGCGGCCTCCTCGTTCATACATATTTTGTCGTTGTAAAGCATATATTTTTTTCTTTCGGAAACAGGTGAAAGATTAGGCATTACAACATTTGCACCTACAAGAATGCCTTTTTCGCGCCCCATATTGTCTATAGTTCCCAGGGCTGTTGTTGCGGGAAGCAGTATGTCGGGTCTGATAAGGCGTATCAGGGAGAGCAGGTAAACGGTAAGCTCTGCCGTTCCCGCAGGGCAGCTTCCGAAAGGTGTGTCCTTATGAGGGATAAACGGTCCTATGCCGCACATATGAGGTTTAAACTTCTCTATGAATTTAAGATCCGCTGCAAGTGTGTCAGAGCTCTGATAAGGAGATCCGACCATAAATCCGCAGCCTGTCTGAAAACCGGTTTCCTTTATATTCTCAAGGCACTTCATTCGTTTTTCAAAGGACATTGACGCAGGGTGAAGCTTCTCATAGTGAGCCTTGTCCGCAGTTTCGTGACGAAGCAGATAGCGGTCGGCGCCTGCATCATACATGGCCTTGTATTCCTCTTTTGAATATTCGCCAAGAGAAAGCGTTACTGCGCAGTCCGGAAAGCTTTTTTTGATACTGCTGACATATCTGCATATATGCTCCGCAGTAAAAAATCCGTCCTCGCCGCCCTGCATTACAAAGGTTCTGAATCCAAGCTCATAGCCCTTGCGGCAGCATTCAAGAACTGTCTCAAGAGGCAGGCGGTATCTCGCGCACTGTGCATTGCTTTTCCTGATGCCGCAGTACAGGCAGTCGTTTGCGCATATGTTGCTGACTTCAATCAGCCCTCTGATATATACGTCTTTTCCGTAGATGCTCTGCCTTATTCTGTCTGCCTTTGAAGCGGCGTAGGCTGCAGGTTCCTCTGAAAAACCCTCAATCAGCATTTTGTATTCGTTTTTTTCGAGGCAGCGCTCTGCTTCCAGTCTGTCTATCAGCAGTTTCAGATTATTATCCATTTGACACCACATTTGAATATGCTGTTTTGACGCTGATGCCGCCTATGTTCCCTATTTTGCCCGAAAGAGCAGAAATGATGTTCTGCGGCGCGTCTATGGCAACAGATATTATATTGATATTTCTTTCTTTGTAGGGAATTCCCATTCTTCCGATTATATAGCTTCCATATTCATGCAGCAGCGAATTGAGATATGAAGCGGAATCGGGATTTTCAACTATTATGCCCATAACGGCAACTCTTGTTTCCATTGCAAGCCTCCTGTGTATTAAAAATATCTGCACCCCCAAAAGAATGCAGATATACTGATAGCTCATATATTGCACCTTTCAGGCAGAATTCGCAGTGCGAAAACTTTGTGTCAGGATTATGAGTATATTTTACAGAAAACAGGGGCGAGTGTCAAGAGATAAGAAGCAGAGAGGCAAGTTTTCCCACCAGGATAGAGAGTGCAAGGCTTCCCGCCCATATGGACAGGGCCTTTGCGAAGCCCTCCTGTTTGAGAAGTATTATGAGGGAGGCAAAGCAGGGGACAAACAGGCTCAGAATAAGCATTGAAACCGTAAGCTGCCGGTATGTGAATGAGCTCTGCTCTATTACGGACAGAAGTCCCGCCGCTCCGAAATCTCTTTTTACAATGCTCATTATGAACAGGGACGCAGCTTCTCTCGGCAGCTGCAGGAAGCTTTCGGTTACAGGCGCGCATATGCGGCACAGATAATCCAGAAACCCCGTATAGCTTAAAACAGAAAGTATGGCGGAGCCTGCTGCAAAGGGAAGCAGCGTATCCTTTAAAAAGGATATGCCGTATAAAACAGAGACTTTTAAAAGCGGAAACATGGCAGGCATGTGCACGGCACCGTTTTTAGTACGGGGCGTGTGATATATTTTATCTGCGGGAAGCAGTATATTGAGAAAGATACCAGAAATTACAAATACGGCGGCAACTGAAGATATATAGAATATGAACAGGGAGGGAGGAAGTACGAAGGCGATACCGATTATTACGGCAGTCTGGGCAGAGCAGGGAACTGCAGCAGACAGCAGAAACGCCGCTATATATCTTTCACGGGAGGAGTTTAAGCCCGACAGGGCGGACAGCGCGGCCGTGGTGCAGCCGAATCCTGACATGAGGGGGAGAAGGCAGTCTGCCGAAAGCCCCATATGCGACAGTAATTTTCCGGAGTGGCTTTCAAGGCGCAGTATTATCCCGGACCTTTCAAGAAACAGCTGACAGAAGGCAAATGCCGTTACCAGAGGGGTCAGCATACATATTAAATATCTGAATGTCATAGAGATAATACCAAAGGGTCCTGTCAGCAGGTATTCTATCATTTTGTGTTTTAAACCTCCCGCTTATATGTTATAATTAGACTGAAATTCCACTGCTTATATAGTATGCGGGATATGTGCATAATAGAAAGGAAATCCGATGAACACAGTTATATATATTTTACTTGGAATTATTGCGGTGCTTCTTGTTATTGCAATAATTAAGATATCATCACTTGAGAAGAAGCTTGCCGCCGGCAGTGACAGCGCAGAGATTAAAAACGAGATAGCGCGCTCCAGAACCGAGACGCTTCAGAATGTAAACAGCTCATTTCAGATGCTGGGAGAGATGATATCAAACAATATGAAAGAGTCTGCCAAGGCGCAGGATATGAGGCTTGCGGAGCTTAATACCAGATTTTCAAATATGGCAGTCGAAAACGAGCAGAAGCTTGACAATATAAGGACTGCAATGGAGAGCAAAATCAAGGCTCTTACCGACGAGAACAGCGTTCAGCTTGAAAAAATGAGAGCGACGGTAGATGAAAAGCTCCAGAAGACTTTAGAGGAGAGGCTGTCACAGTCATTTAAGCTTGTCAGCGAAAGACTGGAAGAGGTATACAAGGGACTTGGCGAAATGCAGAATCTGGCATCGGGAGTCGGCGACCTCAAAAAAGTGCTGTCAAATGTCAAAACAAGAGGCATACTCGGAGAAATTCAGCTTTCGGCAATTCTTGAGCAGGTTCTGACTAAGGAGCAGTACGACGAAAACGTTGCCACCAAAAAAGGCTCGTCTGACAGGGTTGAATTTGCAATAAGGCTGCCCGGCGATGAGGACGGAGTTGTATATCTTCCGATAGACGCCAAATTCCCTGCAGACAAATACAGCAATCTGGCAGATGCCTATGAGACAGGCGACAAGGCTCAGATAGAGGCCTGCGGCAGGGCGCTTGAGGCATCGATTAAGGCCTCGGCCAAATATATACATGACAAATATGTAGATCCGCCTGCAACCACTGACTTTGCAATACTGTTCCTGCCGTTTGAGGGACTTTATGCGGAGGTTGTAAGAAGAGGTATGGTTGAGGTGCTGCAGAGAGAATACAAGGTTAACATCGCGGGACCTACTACTATGGCGGCTCTCCTGAACAGTCTGCAAATGGGCTTCAGAACCCTTGCCATAGAGAAGCACTCCAGCAGAGTATGGGATGTGCTTGGTGCTGTCAAGACGGAGTTTGGCAAGTTTGAAAAGACCCTCAAAAAAGCCCAGGAGAGAATTAATCAGGCAAACAATGAGCTGGATGCTCTGATAGGCACCAGAACAAACGTGATACAGAGAAGACTCAGAGATGTTACGGCTCTGCCCGAAGAAACAAGCAGCGGTCTGCTTGGAATAAACGATAATGAGGAATAGTTAATGAGCATATACGCAATAGGTGATCTGCATCTTTCTTTTGACGAGAGAGTAGATAAGCCAATGGATATATTCGGTCCGTTATGGGCAAACCATACGGAGAGACTTAAAGAAAACTGGATAAACACAGTCAGGGAAACCGACACCGTTATAATTGCGGGGGACATATCGTGGGGACTGACTAAAGATGAGGCTTATGCCGATTTTGAGTGGATACATCAGCTGCCGGGCCGCAAGGTCATAATCAAGGGCAACCACGATTTATGGTGGACCGGCATTACAAAGCTCAATCAGCTTTATGATGATGTATACTTCCTGCAGAACCATTTCTATGCCGCAGACGGATACGCCATATGCGGAAGCCGCGGCTGGATATGCCCGGGAAATGACGGGTTCACCCCGCAGGACGAAAAAATATACAAAAGAGAGCTGCTTAGAGTGGAGGCTTCACTCAAAGCGGCAAAACAGGCGGGATATGAGCGGATTATAGGGGTGCTGCATTATCCGCCTACAAACGAGAAATTTCAGAACTCCGGATTTACGGAGCTGTTTACGGAGTACGGAGCGGAGACTGTCGTGTACGGACATCTTCACGGGCCTGAAGTATTCAAAAACGGACTTCAGGCGGTATTTAACGGTGCCAGATATATGCTGGTAAGCCTTGATTATCTCAGGGCCTGCCCGAAACTCATAGCGGAGGTATAGGAAAAATGAAAAGAGTAACTTTAATAGTGACAGACAGTCTGGGAGTGGGAGCGCTGCCTGATGCGGCAGATTACGGCGATGCGGGAGCAGATACTTTCGGACACATAGTCGATGTGATGAACGATCAGGAGGGAGGAATTAACATTCCCAACCTGCAAAACTTAGGCTTCTGCAATATAGACGGGGCTGCAGGAGGCAGGCTTGCAGTTAAAAGCCCGACAGGCGCATACGGCAGATTTATGGAGCTTTCAAAGGGCAAGGACACCACTACGGGACACTGGGAGATTGCAGGTCTTAAAACCGAGGTTCCGTTCAAAACATATCCAAACGGATTTCCAAAGGAATTTATGGATAAGTTTGAGGAGGCCATAGGCGTTGGAACTCTCGGCAACTACCCGGCTTCGGGTACGGAGATAATAGAGGTGCTGGGCGATGAGCACGAGGCTACAGGCAAGCCTATAGTATACACATCTGCCGACAGCGTATTTCAGATTGCCGCCAATACGGCAGTTATTCCTCTTGAGAGACTGTATGAGATGTGTCAGATTGCAAGAAATATGCTTGTAGGCGAATACGCCTGCGGCAGAGTTATAGCCCGCCCGTATATCATAGAAAACGGCAAACGCAAACGCACCAGCGACAGACATGACTATTCCGTAGATCCGCCTGCACCGACGGTTCTGGATAAAATAAAGGAAGCCGGAAAGACCGTATATGCCGTAGGCAAGATAAACGATATATTCAACGGCAATGGTGTTACAGACAAGGTTAAGACTAAAAGCAATATGGACGGAGTTGACAAGACAATAGAGGCTCTCGGGCAGGAATTTGAAGGCTTCATATTCACAAACCTTGTGGAATTTGACTCAGAGTATGGACACAGAAGAAATCCTGTAGGCTACGGCAAAGCCATAGAAGCCTTTGACAGCAGGATACCGGAAATATTAGCCGCTATGAAGGATGATGACGTGCTTATGATATGCGCAGACCACGGCAACGATCCTGTTCACAGCGGTACTGACCACACAAGAGAATATATTCCTTTTGTAATGTACGGTAAACATATAAGAAGCGTTAATCTTGGAACAGGAAGCACCTTTGCAGATATAGGGGCTACGGTATGCGATATACTTGGAGTAGACGGCACAGGCCTTGGAACCAGTGTGCTTGACAGAGTAAAAAAATGAGGTAAGACTTATGAATATGTATGATATTATAGAGAAAAAAAGAGACGGCGGTATACTTTCAGATGAAGAAATCAGATTCTTTGTAAACGGATATACGGACGGAAGTATTCCGGACTATCAGGCTGCCGCATTTCTTATGGCGGCATATATCAGAGGCCTTGACAAAGATGAGATATATTCTCTGACAAAGGCTATGAAATTTTCTGGAGATGTTGTCGACCTGTCATCAATTAAAGGCATCAAGGTAGACAAACATTCGACCGGAGGCGTAGGCGACAAGACTACTATGGTAGTAGGACCGCTTACGGCAGCCTGCGGAGTGCCGGTTGCCAAAATGAGCGGAAGAGGACTGGGATTTACAGGCGGCACTGTAGACAAGCTGGAATCAATTAGAGGCTTCAAGACATCGCTTGAGCCTGATGAATTTATAAAGCAGGTAAACGAAACCGGCATAGCTGTTGTGGGACAGACAGCCCATGTGGCTCCTGCCGACAAAAAAATATACGCCCTCAGAGATGTGACTGCGACAGTGGGAAATCTGGGGCTTATAACCTCATCAATAATGAGCAAGAAGCTTGCGGCAGGTTCAGACGCCATAGTTTTAGACGTTAAATGCGGCAATGGTGCATTTATGGAAACTCTTGAAGATGCCAGAGCGCTGGGAGAGCTGATGTGCCATATAGGCAAGGGCGACGGTGTTCCGACAGCCGCCGTTATAACCGATATGAGCCAGCCTCTTGGCAGAGCGGTAGGCAACAGCCTTGAAGTTATAGAGGCAATGGAAACACTCAAGGGAAGAGGTCCTGAGGACATACAGGAGCTGTCACTGACACTTTCGGGCATTATGCTGTATATGGGAGGTAAGGCGGCAGATCCGGCAGTGGGCTATGAGATGGCAAGAAATGCTATGCTGAGCGGAGCAGGAATAGAGAAATTTATGGAATTTGTCAAGGCGCAGGGCGGAGATCCTGACATTGCAGACGATTACAGCCTGCTTCCAAAGGCGGCCCACAGCGTTGAAATCAAAGCCGAAAAAGACGGTTTCGTAGCAAAGATAGAAGCAAGAAGAATAGGCCTCGCATCGCAGCATTCGGGCGCGGGCAGAGCCACCAAGGAGGACAGCATAGACCTTGCGGCAGGCATATACCTCGAAAAGAAAGTCGGAGATGCTGTTAAGTGCGGTGAAACTCTTGCAGCAGTATATGCAAATGACGAAACAAAGCTTTCAAATGCGGCTGCAGAGGCGGCAAAGGCATTTGAAATATCAGAAAACCGGGCGGAAATACCTGTACTGATTAAAGAGGTAATAGGTATATAGACCGGATATTAAACAGGGGATTGAACAGGAGAAGCAGCAATGAACAGACTAGTGCGCATTATTGCAGTTATGATAACGGTTACTCTGATATTTGTATTATCGGTAACAGCCTCATCAGGCGCAGAACTGGTTAAATATTCATCCTATAAGACGGGGCAGGTAACCGCAGGGCCGCTTAATGTCAGAAGCGCGGCCTCGGCGACCTCATCAGTCAGAGGAGAGCTTGCCAAAGGGCAGCAGGTTACGCTAAAAGGATATAAAACAAACGGAAGCACTAAATGGTATTACATAACCTATGACGGCAAGGCTTCATATATAAGCTCGGCCTATGTCAAGACAGTAACCAAAACAGCATATACAATTTACACTCCGGCGCAGAAAGCTACGGTTACAGACGGACCTTTAAGCGTCAGAGCTTCTGCGGGAACCTCCGGCACTTTGAGAGGAACTCTCAAAAAAGGAGCGTCGGTTACGCTTAAAGGCTACAAATATGACAGCAGCAAAAAACTGTGGTATGCAGTTACATATAACGGCAAGCTGTCATATATAAGGGCTTCATATGTCAAAAAAGGCAGCACGACGGCTCCGGCAGAGGAAACAAAGGAACAGATGATAACAGTCAAAGAAGGACCGCTTAATGTCAGAGTCTCCGCCGGAACTTCCGGAAGAGTGCTTGGAAGCATCGACAAGGGGGCGACAGCCAGAATACTGGGAAGCAAAAAAGACAGCAGCGGGAAGCTTTGGTACAAAATAAAATTCGGCAGCGAATACGGATATGTATCCTCTGCCTATGTTAAAGTGAGCGAATACAGGGATAACAGCGGAGGCAGCGGAGGAAACACCGCATCTGACTTTGAAACAATGCTCGAAAACGAGGGCTTTCCCGAAAGCTACAAGCCTTATCTTCGGGCGCTTCACGAAAAACACCCGGACTGGATTTTCAGGGCTGAGCATACAGGCACAGCATGGTCTGCTGCAGTTGCAGCCGAAACGATGGTAGGCAGAAACCTTATATATTCAGGCGCCTATGATTCATGGAAATCAATGAAAAGCGGAGCCTACGACTTTAAAAATAACAAATATGTCGTATTTGACAGCGGCGGCTGGGTAAGCGCGTATACCGGAATAATCAAATATTATCTCGATCCGCGTAATTTTCTTAACGAAAACGGCATATATATGTTTGTAAGCCATGCTTTTGACAGCGAGGCTCAGAGCATATCGACAGTTAAAAAAATAGTTAAAGGCACATTTCTTGATGTGGACTTCCCTGACGAGCCTTACTCTACATATGCAAGCGCCATATATTACGCAGGCAAGAATACGGGAGTAAATCCAAACGTGCTTGCGGCTATGATAATACAGGAGCAGGGCAGCCTTTCAAACGGCTCGGTATCGGGCACGTACAAGGGCTACAAGGGAATATACAATTTCTTTAACTGCGGAGCTTACAAAACCTCTACTATGTCTGCAGTCCAGAGAGGTTTATGGTGGGCATCGGGTGCAGGCGCAGGCGCTACCACCTACGGCAGGCCGTGGAACACCAGATACAAGTCCCTCAAGGGCGGAGCGATGTTTTATGCCGAAGGCTATGTGAATTCGGGACAGGATACCCTGTATCTCAAGAAATTTAACGTATGCGCTGACAGCAAAAACGCAATAGGCACGCATCAGTATATGACAAATATACAGGGAGCCGAAAGCGAGGCTATGATTATGAAGCAGGGCTACAGCTCTCTTGCAGACGGCGCCATAGTATTTAAAATACCTGTATTCAAGAGTATGCCGTCATCTGCCTGCAAAAAACCGACCACAACAGGCAACAACAACAATCTTTTAGACCGCATTAAAGTAACCGCAGGAGAGGCATCGGTAAGCCTTGACAAGAACTTCAGCAGGTATACTCAAAAATATACAGTTACGGTTCCTCACGATACAGATAAGGTTGCGGTTACCGCCAAAGCAAATGACAGCGGCGCGCAGGTAACAGGCGGCGCTGATACCGTATCACTTAAAACAGGAACCAATACCCACTATATTAAAGTGAAAGCGACCAGCGGACTTTCAAGGACCTATACGCTGACGATTATAAGGAAGTAGGAGGAAGAGCATTATGAAAAAATTCATAGCAGTGCTGATACTGTGTATAATTACTGCAGTACCTCAGAGTGCGTTTGCAGCATCACTCAATTTAAATGCAGAGAGCAGCAGTAATATTTCAGCAGGCGAAAACTTCACTGTAGACGTAAAATACAGTTCGGATTATCTTGACTCAATAAAAGGCAGCGTCAGCTATGATACAGATCTGCTGGAGTACATATCCGGAGGCTCAAGTACGGGCGACGGCGGTATTATCAAGCTTAAAGGCAGCTCTGATAATGGTAAGACTGTGGAGTTTAATCTCAAATTCAAAGCGCTCAAAACGGGAGCAGCTTCTGTTGCAATCAGCACAGAGGAGGCCTATGACCTTGACGGCAAGGCGATGAATACGCCGTATGTCACCAGGAACATAACGATAGAAGAAATTTCAGCCAATGAGCCTGCAGGCAATACCGGAGACGGAGACAGCGGCAGTGCAGACAACAGCAGCAGTGATAAAAACGGTACCGATACTGTAAAGTCAGAGGATACACAGCATCAGAAAAACAGCAGACTGCTTGAAATATCGGCAGGAATTATTGCGGTACTGCTTATAACAGTAAGCATAATTGCAGCAGTAAAAAAGAAAAAGAGAAACAGAGAGAAACTGGATTAAGAGGGAGCAAAGGGATATGAGAAGATTTTGTGTTATACTGCTTGCATTAGTTATAATATCGGGGATACCGTATACAGCGGATGCTGTGACCATTCAAAAAAACATTACGGCGGGCATAGAAAACGAAACCTATAACGAAATGACAGGGAAGATTATAAGGTTTGGTTCTGCGGGTACATACAACCTGAGAGCTGCCGCAGGAGAAAAACTCTTTGGGTATGATACATTTCAGGGAGCCTGCAGCGATGGAGAAAACGCATACTATATTCTTTACAACCGCGCTGTAGAAAAATGCAAAATAGCAAAGGTGAGGCTAAAGGATTTTAAATTGGTTAAGGTATCATCAGCGCTGAAAATTCATCACGGAAACGATCTTACATATAATGACCGTACTGGAGAGATAATAGCAATACACCTTACCGGCGTACCGGATACCATAGCCGTAATCAATCCCGATACACTCAAGGTCAAAAGGAATATCAAAATAGAACTTCCGGTATTTCTGCACGGACTTTCGGAGGATGTGCAGACAGAAACCTCCGGGTATAACGCCATTACCTATGACAGCGAGAACAACTGCTATTATGTAAGGGTCAGAGGTATCAAAGGTATGATAATGCTTGACAGGGAATTCAGACCTCTTGAGCTTATAAAGACTTCGGCTAAAAAAAGTTATACGATATATGCGGGGCTTAATATGCTAAACGGAGATATCGTATCTCAGGAGAGCACCTCTGTAAGAAGCCTGCCAAGCTATCTGAGCCTGTATGACAAAAGCGGCAAGCTGAAATGCCGCATTAAGGTCAATTGCGGGTATGAGCTTGAGAACGGGTTCTTTGCGGGAGATACATACTATCTGGGATTTTATCACAGCTACTATGAGAACAAGAAACTTGCAAGAGGTAACTATATCTATAAATTCAGCGACAACCAGTTCTATATACAATAAAAACAAGGTCTGTGTGCGCAGTCTATGCTGCGTATACAGACCTTTAGTTTCAGGTTTCAATGAATTTGATAGGCAGGGCAATCTGTGTGACATATGCCTCTTTGTTTGTACCGTGGGTAGGCGGACCCTCCATATATATATTGCGGAAGTATCCGTGAGGCGTCATATTGTTGTCTAAAGCATACTGCATAAGCCTTTCGTGAACATTGGGAAAATTCTCATACGGTCCTCTGTAATATATACATATTGCGGCTGCCTGCGGGAAATGCCTTATGTCCTTTAAACCGGCATCTGCCAGCACAGGTATAATATATGTGCCCTCTGAATCCGAGCCTGCCGGAATCTGGATACACATTCTGTTTTCGTTATCTGCAGGGAAATGCTTGAGCGCATCTATATATGTCTGGCGAAGCTGCGCTGTTTTTTCCGCAAGATCAGCGGTTTTAAAATCGCGGCAGAATGCATTGAATTCAGGCAGTGTAACCTGATAGATTTCCTGACTGCTTTCCTCAAACTGACGCAGATGCAGCTGCGCAATGCACTGGTCGAGCTGATTTCTGAGCAGCACCAGTCTGTCAATCTGATCCTCAAGATGTGTGGTGTCATTAAAATACTCCCGTATTTCAGAAAGGGACAGTCCCAGCTTCTGCAAAGTGCGTATAAGTCTGATATGCACCATATTGTCGGCAGAATAGTAGCGAAAACCCTGATTTTCATTTTTAAAGGCAGGCGTTACAAGTCCCAGTTCCTCATAATTTATAAGAATTCTTCTTGTAAGGCCCAGTGCTTTTGTGACTTCCCCCATTTTAAAGAGATTTTTAGTATCCATATATCCCCTCTGTAAATTTAATTCGAAAAAAATTAAAAAAATTTCAAAAAACAGTTGACATGAACATCGGTGTTCGATTTATAATTAATTATGTATGATTATTATCAGATTGTCAATAGATATATTATTTGTTTTATGAACTGTTTAAATTAAAAAAGCCCGCTGTGAAAGCAGGCTTTTGCAGTTAATCCGCTATTTTAAATTTTCAGGGTTGAGGCACATAAGCTCCGGCAGTGTAAACAGCCCGTCTTTTCTGATAAGCACATCGTCAAAATATATCTCACCTCCGCCGTATTCAGGGCGCTGTATCATGACAAGATCCCAGTGAACTGCGGAGTCATTGCCGTTTGGCGCATCCTCATATGCCATTCCCGGAGTCAGATGGAAGCTGCCTGCGATTTTTTCATCAAACAGCGTATCTTTCATAGGGTTTAGGATATATGGGTTCACGCCTATTGCAAACTCTCCGAAATATCTTGCGCCCTCATCGGTATCAAGAAGCTGGTTTATACGCTCGTTGTCATTGGCCGCAGCTTTGATGATTTTGCCGTCTTTAATTTCAAAACGGATATTTTCATAGGTGAAGCCCTGTTCCTCTGACGGTGTATTATAGGATATAACTCCGTTCATTGACTCTCTTACAGGTGCAGTGTATACCTCGCCGTCAGGAATGTTCATCTCGCCTGCGCATTTGATTGCAGGAATGTCCTTGATTGAGAAAGTAAGGTCAGTTCCCGGTCCCTTGATGTGAACCCTGTCGGTTCTGTTCATAAGCTCAACCAGACTGTCCATAGCCTTGCTCATCTTGGCGTAATCAAGAGTGCATACCTCAAAATAGAAATCCTCAAAGCTTTCAAGGCTGGTGCCTGCAAGCTGAGCCATAGACTCGTTAGGGTATCTCAAAACAACCCATTTTGTTTCGTTTACTCTGTAATCGAGTACCGGCTGTGTTTTTCGGTAGTACATATTGAGCTTGTCTGACGGTACATCTGAAAGCTCCGACGTGTTGCTTCCCGCTCTTATTGCGATGTAGCAGTCCATACCTTTCATCTGCATAAGCTGATATTCATTAAGAAAATTCATCTGCTCCTCTGTGGCTCCCAGCAGAATTTCTCTTGTTACGGAGGAATCCCTCATTTCCACATAAGGCATGCCGCCGCGGGCATAAATGTTTTTGATAAGCTGCTTCACCAGCGGTTTGCAGCACTCACCCTCGTAATTTATTAAAACCTTTTCGTTTTTCTGTACGTTGCAGGAGTAGTTGACAAGTACATCTGCAAGCTGTTTTACTCTTAAATCCATTAAAAACCTCCTGTTGCTTAGATATATCTATAGTATACACTCAAAATATCAAAAATAAAAGAACGGTAAAAAAATAATAGTGTGAATTGTTTGAACAGGTGATATAATGTATATTGCATATACAGTAATATACGAGGTATTCGATGAAAAACTATTTTATAATCAATCCCAATGCAGGAAGAAAACGAAGAAAGGCGGAGCTGCTGAGCCGTATAGAGCGTGCGGCGTCAGAAACCGGTCTTGACTGTGAGGTATACTTTACCAGAAGTATGAGCGACGGTGAAGCCTTTGCCAGAAAAATGTGCAGCGACAATCCCGATGAGGTATTCAGATTTTTCGGCTGCGGCGGTGACGGTACTCTGAATGAAGTAATAAACGGAATTTACGGCTTTGACAATGCCGTAGCAGGCAATGTGCCTCTTGGCACAGGCAATGATTTTGCAAGGGCTTTCGGACCTCTCAAAAGCTTTGCGGACATAAAGGCGCAGCTTCTTGGGAATATCAGAGAGGTTGACCTTATCAGATGTACATATGAGCTTGACGGACAGCATATTGTCAGATACTGCGACAATATGATAAACATAGGCTTTGACAGCAACGTGGTTGCAAAGGCGGCCGAAATCCGAAAGGGCGGGGTTGTTACAGGCTCTGCGGCCTACCTTCTGGGCGTGGGAATAATTCTCATCAAAAAAAAGGGAGCGGATCTTCGGATAGAGCTTGATAACGGATATGTCCACGACGGACCGCTGCTGCTGACGGCGGCAGCCAACGGCAGATACTGCGGCGGAGGAGTTCAGAGCTCTCCGCAGTCACTGGTAGATGACGGTATGATTGAGGTCAGCGTTATCAAAGAGGTTTCAAGAACCAAATTCATATCCCTTTATCCCAGCTATTCAAAGGGTACCCATATTGATAACCTTACGGCAGAGGGAATACTTGACTACCACAGGGTAAGAAGCCTGAAAATAACATCAAACACAGGGTCTATGAAGGTTTCAAATGACGGCGAAATAATATCGCCTCATGCTCTGGAGCTTGAGGTTGTTCCTAAGGCAATTAAATTTTCAGTGCCCGCCGGCATATGACGGCACACAAAAAGAGGCGGAATTCCACCTCTTTGTTTTTTGCTATTTTTCAAGCTCTGCAAGATATGCAGCGGCCTCGTCTATATCCTCTTCTGCAAATACTTTGAAACCGGCATTTCTCAGATACTCAACAGCAAGTCCCTGTCCGGGTATCTTGGTATCTGTAAAGGTTCCGTCATAAATGAATTTGCTTCCGCAGGAAGGGCTGTCCTGCTTCATAATACAGAAAGCAACATCATGTTCTTTAGCAAGTCTTAATGCTTCCTCTGCTCCTTTAGTGTATTCGGCAGTAACATCGGGTCCTGTGCAGGCTATAACCTTGTCGCCGACTCTCTGGGAATCAGGTCTTGGAGTAGGCAGTCCGCCGAACACTTCAGGACAGACTGTAACCAGACGGCCTTCCTCTTTCCATTTGAGATATACAGGATTTGTTTCTGTGCAGTCGCCGGCATCATATCTTACTGTTCTGCCGCCGTAAAGACATTCGCTTGTAAGTATTTTTTTCATTTGGAATACCTCCGTCAATATTTCTATGATTTAAATATATCATACAACTGCGCAATTGACAAATGTGGCAAAATTGTGGTAAACTTTAAGAACAAAATGCAGGAGAAATTGAAGCAATGAAAACGAAGATTATTTATATATTAGTTATGGCAATGATTATAAGTCTGTGCAGCGGCGGAGCTTGTTTTGCGCAGGAAACATCAGCAGATGCAGGGTCTGAAATCCCTGCTGAAATCACATATGAAGCAGGAAGTGATACCACACCTTCGGCAGAGGAGATTAAGGCACCGGCAGCGCCTGAGGGAGTTAAAGCTCAGGTTAAGACGATTTCAAATAATATTAAGCTGAGCTGGAAAAAAGTAAAGAACTGCGACGGCTACAGGGTGTACAGATACAGCAGCTCCTCCGGCAAATACATACTCAAAAAAACCATCAAAGGCAGCAGGACTTACTATACGGACAAAAAACTCAAATCCAACAAAACCTACAGATACAAGGTATGCGCCTACAAGCTGCAGGGAAATAATAAGGTTGAGGGGAAGTTTTCAAAGACAGTAAAAAAGAAAACCTATAAGACATATATGGGGATAGCCCTGGTTAAGCCGCTTACTAAACTGAGCACAGTTTCTTCCTACGGCTGGAGATGGGGCAGAATGCACCACGGTAATGATTACAGAGCCTCGCACGGCACAAGCATATATGCGGCGGCGGACGGTACCGTAATAGAGTCCCACGGCTCTATCAACAGCATGGGTACTATGGTTAAAATCAGTCACGGCAAGGGAATTACCACAACCTACGGTCATATGAGCAGCCGCAGCGTCAAAAAAGGAGATAAAGTTAAGGCAGGAGATAAAATCGGCAGAGTGGGAGCCACAGGCAACGCAATGTGCGCTCATCTGCATTTTGAAGTGAGAATAAACGGCAAGGCGTACAATCCAAGAAAGTTCTATTAAACAAACGGCAGTCATCGCAATGGTTGTGATGTCTGCCTTAAAACTATACGGACATATTCATATGAAATGACGGGAGGAGATTTTTATGAGTTCCAGATTTAATCTGAAATCCGAGCTTAAAATACTGGCTTTCGGGCTGCTAGGCTCATTTATTATGGCGGTGAACATCAAGAGCTTTGTGCATACGGGAGGGCTTTATCCGGGAGGCTTTAACGGAGTCACACTTCTGATACAGACCATATTTGACAGGTTCTTTGGCATAGCGCTGCCGTTTTCGCCTATAAGCCTTGCGCTCAATGCAGTTCCGGCGATTATAAGTTTCAAGGTAATAGGCAAGAGATTTACTCTAAATACAGCGCTGATTATAGTTGTGACGAGTCTGTTTACGGATATTGTGCCTGCAATATCTATTACACAGGACATCCTCCTCATAAGTGTGTTCGGAGGCCTTGTAAACGGCGTTGCAATAAGCATCTGTCTTATCGGCGGTACTTCAACCGGCGGTACGGATTTTATCGCGGTGTATTTTCTCGAAAAGAAAAACAAGGATGTCTGGAACTATATTCTGATAGGAAACGCTACGGTGCTTGCCATAGCGGGCATACTGTTTGGCTGGGACAAGGCGCTTTATTCAATCATATTCCAGTTCACCTCGACAGAGATGATAAGGCTTCTCTATCAGGCTCACAACAAGGTTACGCTGTTTATAGTTACGGATTACCCGAATGAGCTTTATCAGGTGATACTCGAAAAAACCCACCACAGCGTTACTGAAATTCCGGCAACGGGTATGTATTCGCAGAGCAACAGAACAATGCTTTACTGCGTGGTGTCAAGCACAGAGGCCAAAATAGTGACCCGTTGCGTTATAGAGCAGGACCCTAAAGCATTTATAAATGTAGTTAAGACCGAGATGTTTATGGGCAGATTTCACAGGCCGCAGAACTACTGATTTATGTATAGATTGCGAAATATTTTAAATAATAAAAGGAGTAACAGTTATGATAAAAAAACTTGTAAGTATTTTTTTTGTGTTCGCACTGTGCTTTGCGCCTGTCGCTGTTTTTTCATCAGAAGCAGAGGGCGCGGGGGATGCTGCGCAGGAGCCGTCAGCCCCTGATACAGTAACAGAGGAGCCGGCGGCAGCTGAGGACAATGTAAATGCGGCACCGGCAAAGCCCGTTAGACCGGCTGCGCCGTCAGGAGTAAAGGCCGCAGGCAGAGATTACGATAAAATAAAGGTAAGCTGGAAACGTATCAAAGCGGCAGACGGCTACAAGGTGTACCGCTGGAGCAAGAACAAAAAGAAATACATATGCATCAAAACTCTAAAGGGAAGTAAAAAAACTTCATATACAGACTCCGGGCTCAGCATAAAAAGCAGGTATTGCTACAAAGTGGCGGCATATGCTAAAACAGAGGGAAAAACCGTCAAAAGTAGAAAATCAAAAAAAGCTGTGGGCTGGACTCTCAAATCCTACAGGGGAATTTCACTTGTAAAGCCCGTTAAAAAATCAACTCACGTGTCGGGCTACGGCAACAGAGGAGGTGCGTTTCATATAGGAGCAGACTATGCTGCGCCAAAGGGTACGCCGGTATACGCAGCAGCTTCAGGTACAGTTACAAGGTCGAGAAGCAACTACGGAGGTCTTGGCGAGGGCATAGTTATAAAGCACGCAAAGGGACTTGTGACGTGGTACGGTCATCTCAATTCCAGAAGCGTCAGAGCAGGACAGAAGGTTAAGGCCGGTGATAAAATCGGAACTGTGGGAAGCACAGGCAACGCAGGCTCTACAAATCACCTGCATTTTGAGGTATGGATAAACGGCAGAACATACAACCCTCAGAAGTTCTTTTAACGGTATAATATGAAAGTAGAGATTTGTAATGATTTTATTTCCGATGTTTGTTAATATGCTGTTTTATGTCAGTACAATAATAATATGTACGATTGCTGCAACCTTATATGTAAGATTTTCATTTAAAAGAACCGGGAGTTTATATAAAAGTGTTTCAATGCTGCTGATATCATTTTTGGCATATACCGTATTTGAAATGTTTGTAACATTTTTTACAGAACTCCAAATAACCAGGGGGTTGTTTTATACGCTGACGACACTTTCTGATGTGGCATATTTTGTTGTGATTGTTGAATGGATAGCCACCATAGTAATAGTATCTGGAAATCCTTATATAATAAAGATAAAAGGCTTTGCAATATATACAATTATTTATGGAATTTCTGTAGATGGATTGAATCTGATATCCAAATTCAGTCCATATAAATTTGGAATGAGTAGTAAAGAAATATCAAACATACTATTATATATAAATTGCATCTTTGATGTGACAGTAATTATAATAAGCATAATATTTGTGTTTTATGGCGCCTTAAAAATGAAAGGGGAGAAACAGGGAAAATGGGTGCTTATATTTAGCGGGTGTCTTGTTACATATATGATTTATATTACTAATTGGGATATAATATCGTGTTTGGATGAGGTTCCGAATAATATACTTTTTGCAAGTTTTGATCCTGCGCATATTTTTGCTATAGTGATGTGTATACTGACTTTATATATGGTTGCAAAAAAAGATGAACTCAGGACAGATTATTATATTCCTGAGATTTTAGGCGTTAGTGACAGAAAAGAGGCTGCGTGGGAGATTCTTGCCAAGGAATATAAACTGACCGCAAGAGAACTGGAGCTGTTAGGATTTATTTATAGTGGAGCAAGTAATCCGGACATAGCAGAAAAAATGTTTATATCAGAGAGTACGGTAAAACAGCACCTGACACATATATATAAAAAGTTAAATGTAAAAAACAGGTATGAATTGATTCAAAAAATCAAGGTATAACTTAAAACTGTACCATTGTATTATATGAAAATTCTTAATAATCAAATATAATCTATGGCAATGAGAGTCATTTATTGCAATAATACTCAAAGATTTAGTTTAGGAGGTATAAGATGAAAAAGTTTTTATTGCCGATTGTATTTGCAGGTATATTAATGATGACACTGTGTTTTTGCGGCTGCAGCGACTCAGCTGTTAAAGCTGTAGCCCCGACCGGAACCTATATAGGACAGGACAACGATGGTGTTGATGAATTTCTGGGCATAAGGTACGGTAATATGGAACCGTTTAAAGCCGCAACAGATGTTACCACAACTTCTGAGGATGAAATTGAAGCAACTTCCTTTGGAGCTAATTGCATTCAGCCTTATGATGAGGTGGAGGCAGCTTCGCAGGACCCTTGTTCACAGGACTGCCTGTTTCTTAATGTATGGACAAAAGACGTTAAAACAGAAGATAAACCTGTAATAATGTTTATTCATGGAGGAAGCTGCATCTGGGGAGGAACTACAGATCCTTCTTATGATGGCGAATACTTTATAAGGAATCTGCCGGAAGGAGAAGACTGCGTACTGGTAACTATTAATTACAGAATGTCAATAATGTCCGGAGTTGATATGTCGGTACTGGAGGGCTATACTGATGAATATGCCGATGCAATTAATCTCAGTAAAAAAGATCAGACACAGGCACTTAAATGGATTCAGGAAAACATTTCTGCTTTTGGCGGGGATCCGGACAATGTAACAATTATGGGTCAGTCTGCAGGTGGCGGAGCAGTTGAGATGCTGATGGCAGATTCGGATACAAATAAATATTTCAACAGAGCGATTATAAACAGCGGAACACAGTCAAGAGAAGCCGTATCAAAAGAAACTGTTAAAAAGAATTCAAAGATAATCTTTGATATGCTTGGAGTAAGTACAGTTGAAGAGGCTTCAAAGATTACAGACGAGGAAATTTCAGAAAATATATCAGATATTGTGGAAAAACTGGGCAGAGCGCATCCCGGACTGAAATGTGCCGATGGAAATATAATTTCCGAAACATGGTGGGAAGATCTTGAAAACGGATCGGCAGCGAGTATAGATCTGCTTATCGGCGGAACCAATGGTGAAGAGGACTGGCATGCTGTGGATTGGGATAACGGTGTATCTGATCCGATTTCTGATCCTGAATCCATATATGACTATATGGTGAATACAGATACAATGCGTTCTGATGCATACGGAAGATACTACGGTGTTGAAGTCGATGGATTTTATGATAATTTCATTAAAAAAGGTGATGATCCTGTAAAACAGGCTATGGATTTATACAATGAAATCTATTTCAACTATCCTACTCAAATGATAGCTGAAACACAATCAAAAAATAATAAAAATACATATCTGTATTATTGGGAATATGCTCCGGATAAAGACGAAGTGGTTGAATATAGTGGTGATTCTGCAGAAGTTTCTCCTTGGGGCAGAGCTCTTCATTGTATGGATTTATGCTTTGAATTCGGAACGAAAGAAGGATATACGGAACTTACTGGAGATCCGGATAAAATGTCTGATGATCTGATTGCGCAGGCACAATCTATGGTGTATTCTTTTGCTAAGACTGGGAACCCTAATAATGATTTGATTTCCGAATGGAAAGCATATGACGACAATACTAAATATAATATGGTGATAACCGCTGATGGTGAATGGAAGTGTCAGAGTAATTATCGAAGCGATGTAATTGATTATTTAAGACAACTTAAACCATATGGGGTCTCAGATAATTAAGCCTATTAAGCCAAGTTGCATTATTGCTGAATAAAGTAGTAAAAGTATTAATAAAAGATCTGCTGATTTTATGCGGCAGGTCTTTTGCTGCTCGTAAAAGAATTGTATAATACCAAAGTGCTAGGCGGAAAAAATTATCTGTACTCCAATTAGCCATAATTGTCGCAAAAGTATGGATTTTTGTTTGAGTTTGTAGTATGATGTAAAGAGTATTTTTGTATATTTTTAGAAAGGAAGGTCTCACAATAATGAGTCGAAAACATTTACACAGCATTCACGTGAGTCATTACAAGAACACTGCCGGCAGTGCAACCGAAGTAATGCCTGTACCTGATGTTGTAAAAATATCTATGTCTCAGCACATTGGAGCGCCGTGCAAGCCGCTGGTGCAGAAGGGCGACTACGTTAAAGTCGGCCAGCTTATCGGAGATGTAGATGCTTTTGTAAGTGCCCCTATTTATTCAAGTGTTTCCGGGACCGTGGCAGGAATCGAAGAACAGAGATCAGCTATGGGAGGAACAGACACACTTGTTGTAATTGAAGCAGACAAAAAGCAGGAACCTTATGAAGGAATTAAAGTACCTGAGGCTAAGGATCTGCCTGAATTTATAAAAGCAATCAGAGACAGCGGTCTGGTAGGCCTTGGAGGAGCTTCATTCCCTACACATATTAAATTTAACCCTAAGAATATCGATGACGTTCATACACTTATCGTCAATGCGGCAGAGTGCGAACCGTTCATTACCTCTGACCACAGAGCAATGCTTGAGGATGCGGAGGATCTTATTTCCGGCTGCCAGCTGGTTATGAAATATATAGGTCTTGATGAGGGATATATCGGTATCGAAGAGAACAAACCGGATGCTATCGAGCACATTGACAAACTGCTTGCATCAAAAGGTATAACCAATATTCATACTTTCAAACTGCAGGCAAGATACCCTAAGGGAGCCGAAAGAGTTCTCGTATATGAGATTACAGGCAAGAAAATGAACGCAGGTGTGCTTCCTGCAGAGCTCGGTGTCATTTTATCAAATGTCACCACAATAGCATTTGTAGGCAAATATTTCAGAACAGGTATGCCTCTTGTTTCAAAGAGAATTACCGTAGACGGAGATGCTGTAGCCCAGCCAAAGAACGTAATAGTTCCTATCGGTGCCAGAATTTGTGATGTCATAGAATTCTGCGGCGGATACAAACAGGAGCCCAGAAAAATCCTTATGGGAGGACCTATGATGGGCAGAGCCATAGTATCAGATGAAATGCCTGTTGTTAAAAACAACAATGCGATACTGGCCTTCTCCAAAGAAAAGGCAGGAGTAAAAGAAGAAACTGCCTGCATCAACTGCGGCAGATGTCACAGAGCCTGTCCTTTCGGCCTGATACCTACGGCACTGGCCAAGGCATATGAGGCAAAGGATGCGCAGGCGCTTTCCAATCTGCAGGTAATGCAGTGCATGGAATGTGGCAGCTGCTCATATATCTGCCCTGCAAGAAGACCTCTCAGCTTTATGAACAAGCTTGGAAAAGCAATAGTAAAGGAGGCTGGAATTAAGTAATGGACAAGAAAATATACAGTAATTTAACAGTTTCATCAGCACCTCATATAGTATCAAACACTGATACCACCAGAATTATGCTGATGGTTCTGATTGCACTTGCTCCGTCATTTGCAATGAGCATATATGTATTCGGACCGAGAGTTATAGCTCTTACACTGGTTTGCCTTGTGTCCTGTATGTTCTTCGAATGGGCATACAACAAGCTTATGAAAAAACCTCAGACAGTAGGCGATTTAAGTGCTGCGGTAACAGGCGTTCTGATTGCATTCAACGTGCCGTCAGGTCTGCCTTACTGGATTGCAATAGTAGGCTGCTTTGTAGCTATCATCATAGTTAAGCAGCTTTACGGCGGCATAGGCAAAAACCTTGTAAACCCTGCTATCACAGCAAGAATAGTGCTGTTTATAGCATTTGCAACAGAAATGACAACATGGCCTGTTCCTTTCACAGGAGCAGATGCGCAGACAGGCGCAACTCCGCTGGGCATACTTGCAGAGGGCGGCGGAGAGCTTCCGTCAAATATGGATATGTTTATGGGATACATAGGCGGTTCAATGGGTGAAGTAAGCGCCCTGATGCTGCTTATCGGAGGACTGTTCCTCATCTGGAGAAAGATTATAAGTCCTATAATTCCGGCATGCTTTATCGGAACAGTATTTGTATTTGCGCTTATATACTATGCTGCAACAGGCGACGGAAACGCGCTTCAGATGGCAGTATTCCATGTACTTGCAGGCGGCGTTATGCTCGGTGCCTTCTTTATGGCAACAGACTATGTTACAACGCCGATACTTCCTATGGGCAAAGTTATATTCGGCATAGGCTGCGGTGTTATCACAATGCTGATAAGGCTGTACGGCCAGTATCCTGAAGGAGTTTCATTCTCAATACTGTTAATGAATATAGTTACTCCGTTAATAGATAACTTCTGTCAGAAAAGAATGTATGGAGGTGCAAAGAAAAATGAAAAGTAATAAATTCAGAGAATATATTGCACCATCACTTGTTCTTGTAGTAATCTGCCTTGTTATCACAGGTGCGCTTGCATACATTAACTCAATCACAGCCCCTATAATTGAACAGAACTCAATTAAGGCGGCAGACGAGGCAAGAGCTGAGCTTCTGCCTTCAGCAGACTCATTTACAGCTTATGACGGCGATCTGGTTGTCCTCGAAGCCGACAAGGTTTTCGTTACAGACTGCTATATTGCCGACAATGACACAGGTATGGTTGTTACCGTTAAATCCAAGTCCTTCGGCGGACTGCTTACCGAAATGGTAGGTATAGATACTGACGGCTGCATTACAGGCGTTAAGGTTACTGCACATGCTGATACTCCGGGTCTTGGCACCAAGGCGCAGGAGCCTTCGTATCTGGAACAGTATGTGGGACTTGACAGCTACAGTGCATTTACAGCTAAAGATGATACAAACGTTACTCATGTCAGCGGCGCTACAATATCATCAAATGCGGTACATTACGGTGTATGCGCAGCGCTTGAACAATACAAGGAAGTGGGAGGTGCTAACTAATGGAAAACAAAGTAAGTAAACTCGCCATATTAACCAAAGGCATAATTAAGGAAAACCCGGTACTGGTGCTCCTTCTCGGAACATGTCCTACACTGGCAACCACAAGCTCGGCATTAAACGGTCTTGGAATGGGTGTTTCCGCAATGGCAGTACTGATCTGCTCGAATATAGTTATTTCACTGCTTGCAAAGATTATACCCGACAAAGTGAGAATACCTTGCTATATCGTAGTAATTGCAGGCTTTGTGACCGTAGTACAGTTTGTACTGCAGGCGTTTGTACCGTCACTTTATGACTCACTGGGACTGTTCATACCTCTGATAGTAGTAAACTGTATCATACTCGGAAGAGCCGAGATGTTCGCATCAAAGAACAACGCTCTGGATTCCGCTTTAGACGGTATCGGAATGGGTCTTGGATTTACACTGGCGCTTGGAATTATGGGCGCTATCAGAGAAATCATAGGCGCAGGCACAATCTTCGGAATTGCGCTTCCTTGGCTCAGCGTTCACCCAATGCTTATCATAGCGCTGGCTCCGGGCGGATTCTTCGTATATGCGATTATGATTGCGGCAATCAATCACTTCACTAAGGGCAAAGGTGTTAAGGGCAGCTTTGACTGCAGGGGCTGCGCAATGGCTTCCATCTGCCAGCAGGAAAAATGCATAGAAGCGCTTGAAGCAGAGATAAAGAAAGGAGCTGAAGCATAATGTATTTCACTATTTTAGTAGGTATTATCCTTGTGAACAACTATGTACTGGCTCAATTCCTCGGTATATGTCCGTTCCTTGGTGTTTCCAAAAAACTAGATTCCTCAGTCGGAATGGGTGTTGCGGTAATTTTCGTAATGGTTCTTGCAACTGCCGCAACATGGCCGATTATGCTTATCCTTGACAAACTGGGAATCGGTTATCTGCAGACAATTGTATTCATACTGATTATAGCTGCGCTTGTTCAGTTTGTAGAGATGGCGCTCAAAAAATTCATACCGGCGCTTCACAGATCGCTGGGAGTTTATCTGCCGCTGATAACTACAAACTGCGCAGTTTTAGGTGTGTGTATTTCAAATATTGATGAGGGTTACAACTATGCTCAGGCATTAGTAAACTCTGCCGGTGCGGGAATCGGCTTCCTGCTTGCAATGGTTCTTTTCTCAGGAATGAGAATGAAGCTTGAAGGCAACGAGGCTATTCCTAAAGCTTTCCAGGGTGTACCTATCACATTGGTTTCAGCTGCTTTCCTGTCCCTTGCATTTATGGGATTCGGCGGACTGGTATAGAATGAGGAGGCGAAAGAGATGAATATTTTAATTCCGGTATTACTGGTTATGGCAATCGGTTTAGTGTTGGCCGTTATTCTTACTATCGCATCAAAAGTTTTCTATGTACCGGTTGATGAAACAGTTGCAAACTTAAGAAATGAACTTCCGGGAGCAAACTGCGGAGCCTGCGGCTTTGCCGGCTGTGACGACTATGCTGCCGCTCTTGGCGGTGATCCGAGCATCGGTACGGCAAAATGTCCTGTAGGCGGCGCTGACCTTGCGGCAAAACTTGCCGGCGTTCTGGGCGTTGAGGCAGAGTCAGCAGAGCCTGTGGTTGCTGTAGTAATGTGCAACGGCAACACAGGAGCAGCAAAAACCCTGATGGAATATCAGGGACATTCAACCTGCAAGGCTGCAAAGCAGATGTTTGGCGGTGTCAATGTATGTTCACACGGATGTCTTGGCTTTGGTGACTGCGAGGCTGTATGCGCTTACGGCGCAATCAGTGTATGCGATGGTGTTGCGGTTGTAAACAGAGAGCTCTGCGTAGGCTGCGGTATGTGCGAAAAAGCATGCCCTAACCATGTTATCAGGATTGCTCCGGCAAAGAACAAGGTTATCGTTCACTGTAACTCTACAGATCCGGGAGCAAAGACAAGAAAAGCCTGCACAAACGGCTGCATAGGCTGCAAAAAATGCGAAAAGGTCTGCAAATTCGAAGCAGTTACAATTGAGAACAATCTGGCTGCAATAGATCCTGAAAAATGCAAAAACTGCGGACTCTGCGCTAAGGAATGCCCTACAGGTGCTATCATAAACCTGAGAGCAAAGAGAAAGCCTGCAGAGCCAAAAGCGGCAGAAGCTTAATTATACAGTGATTGCTTAGAAGTATTAATTAACATAATCAAGGTAAAAAAGAGAACTCTGACGATTATATCCGACAGGGTTCTTTTTTTATTGACAAAGCACCAGGGGGGAGGGTATACTTTAAGAGTAAAACAAAAGAGGGCAAATCTGTCGAAAGACAGGGATGCAAAGCTACAGAGCCTGAAGCTCAATAGAGCATGGCTGCCAGTTACATAGAGATGAGGAATATATAATGACAGTAGGACAGGTTAAGGCTTGTCCTTTTATTATGGCAGAGGCAGCCCTGAGTAATTAAATATCCGAGTTAAGGAGGGTGATTAAATGAAGAAGTTATTGGCAATAGTCATAAGTATGGCTATGATAGTGGCAATGATGCCAATGGGGGTGTTTGCTGATACAGCAGAGAATTGTACAGCAGAGAATTGTAGTCATCAGGCAGCAATAGGCACTACACATTATGATACGTTACAGGAGGCTATTGATGCTGCGGTAGAGAATAGTACTATAAAGCTAATAAATAATGTTACAGTTACGGGTAAGACAACTACAATTGAGGAAAATAAAAAACTGACAATCGACCTTAACGGACATATACTTAGCGGTACTAATACATCTGTAAACCAGCAAGCGCTACTTATAAAGGGAAACGTAATAGTTAAAGACAGCATTGGCAGTGGCAAAATCTGCTCGGGTTACACAGGAACATCAGGCAGAGTTGTTTCAGTTGAAGGAAATGGAAGCCTGACAATTGAAGCTGGAACTATTATTACCGGTGAAGGTATGGCTAAGGCTGGAAGCACAATTTATATTGGTGGTAATGGAAAAGCCATTATGAATGGTGGTAAAGTAATAGCAACTGCTTTAAGAGGTAATTTTGCTGTAAACATTAGAAACTCAAATGCAGCTTTTGAAATGAATGGAGGCGAAATCACTGCGGTATCAGCAGATAATGAAACTTATATAACTGCAATCTGTGGAAGTTCTATGAGTACAATAACTATTAAAAACGGAGAAATCTCTGGACCGACTGCAGTTTCTGCAAAAGGATCAAATATTGAAATCTTAGGTGGAAAATTTAATGGTGAGGTTTCTACCAAGAAAAATGCTATTAGAGGTGGCACATTCTCAGGTGATGTGAGAGCGTACATTGCAGATGGATATGTTTTAAAAACAGATGGTACTGTTGTAAGGAATACAGATCCAGCAGATGCAGTAGCCTCAATAGATGAACAGTGTTTTAAAACTCTTGCCGGAGCAATTGATGCTGCAAGTGATGGAGCTACTGTAAAGCTTATAAAAGATATAAGTACAGATGAAACCATTGTAGTAAATAAAAATATAACACTTGACTTGAATACTAAAGAAGTATCATATAAAACAGGCTGTGTGAGAACTATTCGAGTTGGAGAAAATTCAAAACTTAAAATAACAGGAAATGGTACAATAAAAGGTAAACAAGTTGCTGTTCAGAATAATGGTACACTTATTATAGAAAATGGTGTATTGGATGGAGAATTTTCGGTTTTTTCAATATATAATACTGAAACCACATTAAATAATGGAACATATAAGGGATACGTATATACTAATGGCTCATATGAAAATAGTAATATAACTATTAATAATGGGGAGTTTGAAGCACAATTATATCTTGCTGCTAAAAATTCTAAATATGTAATTAATAATGGAAATTATAGTACAGGCAAAGGAAGTACTATTGAAATTAAAGGCGGAACACTCGATATTAAGGGTGGAACATTTAATAATACAGCACCAGAAAAAACACAGGTTGCAAATTTTAATGGTTCATCAACAAATGGATATGCATTGGCTGTGGTAAAAAACTCCTCTTATGGTGGAGCAATTGTTAATGTCAGTGGCGGTATGTTTTTGAATGATATTGCATTACTTTATGATACAGAACCCGAAGATCCTAAGTGTTTGTTGTCAGTAACTGGCGGTACATTCTCATCAGATCCTACAGCATATGTAGCAGATGGATATATAGTAACAGGTAATGGTCCGTATACAGTAGGCAGACCATACACACCATCAACACCTACAGACAACGTAACCAATAATACAACAGATAAGAATACAACTGCTGACCTTGCTCCGGCTGTTAAGGACAACAAGGCTGAAACAACAGTAGATGCCAAGACAGCAGACAAGATCGTTGACAAGGCAGTAGAAAACAAATCAACAGAGGTAATAGTTGATGCAGCAGGCAATAATACTGTAGCTTCATCAGAAGTAGCTATACCTGAAAAGACAGTTAAGGAACTGGCTGAAAAAACAGATGCCAGTCTGGTTATTAAAACTGACAACGGTAAAGTTGATTTAGACAAGACTGCCCTTGCAGCAGTAGCAGAGCAGGCTGGAACAGACGGAACTGTTAAACTTGCAGTTGAAACAGTTAAGACTGATGAAAACATCTGCCATGTGGATCTGAAGCTTGTAACATCAAAGGGCGCTGTTACAGACTTCAGGGGCGGTAATGTCAAGGTTACAATTAACCTTGATAAGGAGCTTGCAGCCAAGGAATTAGTATGCGTATACATTGATGACAACGGTAGCTACACATTGGTAGAGGGGGTTCTCAATGCAGACGGTACATACACATTCACAACAGGTCATTTCTCAGAATATGCTGTAATGGCAAAAGCTGAGGCTGACAAGAAAATAGCTGAACAGTTAAATACCTTAATCAAGGAAGTTAATCTTAAGGTAAGAACATCAAAGACAGCAAAGAAGAACATCAAGGCAGTAGTATCAGGAGATGTTAAGGCATTGACAGATGCAGGATATACAGTTAAGTACAAGTTCTACAGATCAGAAAAGAAAGCATCAAAGTATGTAGCAAAGGCAACAAAAGCCGGCAAGACATACATCAACACTGCAGGTAAGAAAGGTACCAAGTACTACTACAAGGCAAAGGCTCTTGTATATGACGGAGATAAGCTTGTAGGACAGACAGTTCTTAAACAGTGCAAGTATGGAGCTAGAACCTGGAGTAAGTAAATAACTGAAACAAGGTAGATTTAAATCAGACCCTTCTTAATTAATCTTTATAGATTGATTGGATAAATAAATAAACAGATGATCCGCTGATAATTTTATCGGCGGATCGTCTGTTTTTGAAGGCATGCTGAATGTGTTTATGTTGACAGAGCGTCGTGGGGAGGGGTATAATTAAACGGTAAAAATTGAAAAGGGCAAATCTGTCGAAAGACAGGGGCGCAAAGCTATAGGGCCTGCAGCTCGTAATGAGTATGGCTGCCAGTTATACAGACTAATATTTATTACGACAGCAAGGCAGGCAGAAGCTTGTCTTTTTAATTTAAAGTTACTTAATAAAGGTAACAGGCAACAAATTTATTTATTTATTTATTTATTCGAGGAGGGAAAACGAATGAAGAAGTTATTGGCTATAGTCATAAGTATGGCTATGATAGTGGCAATGATGCCTATAGGGGTGTTTGCTGCGGAGGAAACAGTAGTTCATGTAAAAAGCATAGAAGAGTTTAATAATGCTTTAAGTAATACTACTGGTCAAAATATAAATATTAGATTAGAAGAGGATTTGGTAAATGTTGGGAAAGTCATTGTTATAGAAAATGGCAAAAATATAACTATAGATATGAATGGTAAGAATATATCATTTTCTTCTAAAAAACATTTTACTGTTAAAAATGGGACTTTAGAGTTTAAAGGCACTGGAACTGTATCTGAAGCTGAGCCTTATTTTGGACCAGTTATTTTAAATGGCGGATCACAGCAAACTGAAACAAATCACAGCAATGTTATAGTTGGAGAAAATATCACACTTAGAGGTTGGAGTGCTCTTTTTATTGATCAGAATAAGGGTTCAAATTACGGTATTAATGCCACAGTAAACGGTAAGCTTGAAGGTCTTGCTGATACATCTGGTGACAAGGGATCTGGAATTTATATAAATGGGCAAATTGTAGCCACAACAGGAGCCGTTCCAAATATTAAAATAGGATCAACTGCAACTATTGAGTCAGTAGGAGATGGAATTTATGCTGCAGGATATGCGAAATGGAATATTGAAGGCGCAAAGATAACAGGAGCTACTGGAATAGAAATTCGTGCAGGAGAACTTACTGTATCAGAAAATACAGAGATTACAGGCACCAGTGCACCTAAAACAGTAACTCCTAATGGTAATGGCTCGACTACTGATGGTGCGGGAATTGCGATTGCACAGCACACTACAGGTTTACCAATTGACGTAAAAATTATTAGTGGAGATATAAAGGGTTTCAGTGCGCTATACGAGAGTAATCCACAAAAAAACAGTGTTGAAAACATAGCTAAAGTAAAAATCGCAGTATCTGGTGGAAACTTTACAGCTATAAAGGGTGGAACTAATGCTATATATAGTGAAGATAAGAAAAATTTTATCACAGGTGGTACATATTCTGATTTAAGTGCAGTAGATTATCTTGGAGAAAGTGCTAATGTTACAATTAAGCTTGGTAAAGATGCTACTAAGGATGTTGCAATACTAGCAGATTGTACTGCAACTATTGACCTTAACGGAAATAAGATAACAAATAGTGGTAGCCATACAATTGTTAATAGAGGTACACTTACTATTGAGGATACCAGTGAAAATAAGGCTGGTACTGTAGACAATGTAACTCACGGCAAAGCAGCTTTAGTTAACTATGGTACAGCTATACTTAATGGAGGTACTTATACTCGAAGTTTAGAGGATGAAGAGAATAATAAGGACAGTGCCGGTAAGAATAGCTTCTACACTATTTTGAATGATAAGGGTGGTAATATGACCATCAAAAATGGTGTTAATGTTACAAATAAAGGACACTTCTCAAGTATGATCCGTAATGGCGGTGATAGTGCAAGTCAAAGCGCATCCAAATTAAAAATAAACGGGGGAAGCTTTTCTGGCGGTATTAATACTGTAAAAAATGATGAATTAGGTGAGTTGACGGTTAGCGGCGGATCTTTCTCTAATACTTCGCAGTTTGTTATTATGAACTGGCACAAGGCTAATCTTTCCGGTGGTAGCTTTGAAGCAAATGACAGTGCTGAAGCAGTTTTATTTACTGCAAAATATGCTGAAAATCGTGCTGTTGGAGAACTGACAGTAACAGGAGGTACATATATAAGTAAAGATAATCAGAAGGTGCTTTGTGATCGTTATGATAATAGCGAAAAATATAAGGGAACTGCTACTATCACAGGCGGTACATTCTCATCAGATCCTAGTGCATATGTAGCTTCAGGATATTATGCTGATAAGAGTGGTGACGCTTGGACAGTTAGGCCTGTACCATACACACCATCAACCCCTACAGACAACGTAACCAACAACCCTGCAGATAAGAATACAACTGCTGACCTTACTCCGGCTGTTAAGGACAATAAGGCTGAAACAACTGTAGATGCCAAGACAGCAGACAAGATTGTTGAAAAAGCATTAGAAAATAAATCAGAAGAAATCATCGTTGATGCAGCAGGTAATAACAATGTAGCATCATCAGAAGTCGGCATACCTGAAAAGACAGTTAAGGAACTGGCTGAAAAAACAGATGCCAATCTGGTTATTAAAACTGATAACGGTAAAGTTGATTTAGACAAGACTGCGCTTGATGCAGTTGCAGCGCAGGCAGGAAATACAGGTTTTGTCAGACTGATAATCGAAACCATTAAGTCTGATGAAAACATCTGCCATGTAAACCTGAAACTTATAACATCAAACGGAGCTGTTAAGGACTTCAATGGCGGTAATGTCAAGGTTACAATTAACCTGTCCAAGGAGCTTGCAGCCAAGGATGTTGTATGTGTATACATCAATGACAACGGTATCTACACATTAGTAAACGGACAGAAGAACGCAGACGGTACATACACCTTTACAACAGGCCACTTCTCAGAATATGCAGTAATGGCTAAGGATGAGGCTGATAAGGCTATGGCTGAACAGTTAGATATCATGATTAAGGAAGTTAATCTTAAAGTAAGAACATCAAAGACATCAAAGAAGAACATCAAAGCTGTAGTATCGGGAGATATAACTGCGCTGACAGATGCAGGATATACAGTTAAATACAAGTTCTACAGATCAGCAAAGAAAGCTGCAGGATACAAAGCTGTTAAGACCAAGGATACAAACACATACATCAACACTGCCGGCAAGAAAGGCACGAAGTACTACTACAAGGCTAAGGCTATGGTATACAGCGGAGATACTTTAGCAGGACAGACAGTTCTTAAACAGTGTAAATACGGATTGAGAACTTGGAGTAAATAAATAACTTTAACAGGAAAGGAGCTCTTTTGGGCTCCTTTCACTCATTTGTGATTGACAATTCACAGCAGCGGATATAGACTTTGTATATCAGTAAAACAGAGGTATACGAGAATGATAACAGTAACCAGAAACGTGATATGTCCGCAGTGCGGCAGGATTATGGGAACAAGAGAAGCAGAGTATAAACGTGAGGGATTTTTGCAAAGCGATGATATAATTTCCGATATGATATGCAGGAAATGCAGAGAGAAAAAAGAACTTGAAATCTTGAACAGAGCTAAGCAGAGCAAAGTGTGAAATGCAGCTCTGTTTTTAATTGCTTGACAAAGGTATGGGTGAAAAGTATAATTAGTTATACAAGTTATACTTTTAAAACTGGAGGTAAACCTATGAAATTTCCTGAGGGCAAATATATGCAGCCGGTTAAAATCGGCGAGAAGGGCCAGATAGTTATTCCCAAGGCCGTAAGAGATATGTTTGACTTAAAACCCGGCGACTCGGTGCTTCTGCTTGCAGACAAGGAGAAAGGCATTGCAATAACGGAACTGTCGGTGGCAGACCTTATTTTTGACGGAATTAAAAAAATGGGAGGCAAAAGCGATGAGTGATAAAAGGGGCATAGAGATAAAAGACCTGACCAAGGTGTTTGGCAGCAGGACAGCAGTAGATAATATTTCACTTGATATAAAGGACGGAGAGCTGTTTGCGCTGCTTGGAATTAACGGAGCAGGCAAGACTACCACAATTAAAATGCTTACAGCGCTCAGCATACCAACCTCCGGAGACGCACTGCTTAACGGTTATTCAGTTGTAAACAGCCCGGACAAGGTAAAGGAGATTGTAAATGTATCTCCGCAGGAAACAGCAGTTGCAGGAAACCTGACAGTAAGGGAAAACCTCGAATTTATAGCGGGGGTATATGATGTTAAGGATAGCGACAGGATTGAGAAGATAATTTCTGAATTTAAGTTTGAGGAAATAATAAATCAGAGAGCAAAAACACTTTCGGGCGGCTGGCAGAGGAGACTTTCCATTGCAATGGCGCTGATATCGGATCCCGAAATACTGTTTTTAGATGAGCCTACACTTGGGCTTGACGTCATAGCAAGGAGAGAGCTCTGGAAGATAATAAAGGGGCTGAAAGGACACAAGACAATAATACTTACAACTCACTATATGGAGGAGGCGGAGGCTCTTGCAGACAGTATAGCGATTATGAAAGCAGGCCGGATTACAGCCTCCGGCAGCGCGCAGGAGCTTATTGAAAAAGCCGGAACAGAAAGCTTTGAAGACGCGTTTATCAAACTTGTGGGAGGTGAGCTGTAATGAAAGCGTGGAACTTTGCATCAAGAAACATAAAGGAGATATTAAGGGACCCGCTGGGAATAATATTCTGTGTGATTTTCCCTGTGGCTATGATAGGAATGTTTCAGCTTATAGGGCATTATACACCTGATGCATACTGGTTTAACATAGATGTTCTTATGCCAGGAATAATAGTATTTGCATTTGCCTTTGTAATGCTTTATATGGCTATACTTGTAAGCAAGGACAGGACAACCTCGCTGCTTTCAAGACTTTATTCCTCACCTATGAAAACCTCAGACTATATCATCGGGTATGGAGTTCCGGGAATTATTCTCGGATATTTACAGATAATTATATGCGTTATAGTATCATACATAATTGCGGCAGCAACAGGTGTGAGCCTCAGCTTTGGCGGCGTGCTGCTTAACTTTGCGGTGGATCTGCCTGTTATAGTTGTTATGACGGCTATCGGAATTCTGTTTGGAAGTATTCTGTCGGACAAGTCGGCTCCGGGAGTATCAAGCGCAATCATAACTATAAGCGCGGTGCTGGGCGGCGCGTGGATGCCTCTTGAAACTATGGGAAGTCTGGAGACCGTATGCAAATTCCTGCCGTGGTATCCTGCAACCTGTATGGGCAGAATGGCAGTATCGGGCGAATACGAAGGCTTTTGGATGTACCTTGTTACGGATATTGCATATGCCGTGGTAATTTCAGTGCTTGCGGTGATTGCATTTAAAAAAATGATGGTAAAGGACAATAAATAATATGGAGCAGAAAATTTGTGTAATTACAGGCGGATCATCAGGCATCGGTCTTTGCACGGCTCTCGAAATGAAAGCAAAGGGCTATGAGGTTTTTGATATAAGCAGACGCAGAGAGGGCGCGGCGGGTATAAACCATATATCCGCTGACGTGACAGATGAAAAGCGTATAAACGAAGCCGTATCATATATCATAGACAAAGCGGGCAGAATAGATGTGCTGATTAACAATGCAGGCTTTGGAATATCCGGCGCTGTCGAGTTTACCGAAACCGCAGACGCCAGAAAACAGTTTGATGTCAATTTCTTCGGAATGGTCAATATGAACAGAGCCGTAATACCGTTTATGCGCAGAGCCGGAGGCGGCAGGATTGTAAATATAAGCTCGGTGGCGGCGCCTATAGCAATACCGTTTCAGGCATACTATTCGGCTGCAAAGGCTGCAATAAACTCATATACAATGGCGCTTATCAATGAGGTTAGACCTTACGGAATAAGCGTGTGCGCGGTTCAGCCCGGAGATATATGCACAGGATTTACGGGAGCTAGAGAAAAATCATATGCAGGCGATGAAATATACAGCGGCAGAATTTCAAGAAGCGTTGCTGTAATGGAGCATGATGAGCAAAACGGCATGAAGCCGGAAACTGCGGCTCATTTAATAGCAACTGTCGCTTCAGCCAAAAAAGTAAGGCCGGTATACACGATAGGCTTTAAATACAGGCTGTTTTGCGCGCTTGTCAAAATACTTCCCGCAGGACTGGTGTCGTATATTGTGGGCAGAATATACGGCGGATGATATACGCAGGATATTGTTTTGCGTCTGCGTTTTGTATATAATAAATATCAGGATTAAGGAACGAGAGGAGAGCGTGTAATATGAAAAAATTAATACTTAACGGAAGTCCCAGACAGGGAAATACGGTAGCTGCAATCAATGCCTTTATGGGCGGTGAAGATAAGGATTTTGAAATCATAAATCTTAAGGCTAAAAAAATAGCGCCGTGCAAGGCCTGTCTTTTCTGTCAGAATGAGGGCAGCTGTGTTGACAAAGATGATACCAATGAAGTAATGGATAAGGTTGAAGAGGCTGATTTCATTCTGTTTGCAACACCTGTATACTGGTGGGGCGTTACAGCTCAGCTCAAGCTTGCAATAGACAAGCTGTATGCAAGATGTAATCTGCTGCAGGGACAGAAAAAGAAGATAGGCGTTATTGCCATAGGTGAAGATGAGCTTGAGGGACCTCAGTACAGGATTATAGAGGACACTTTCAGGTGTATAGCAGACTATCTTGGCTGGGATATGGTATTCTATGAGCCTGTAAGCGCCGGAGAAAAAGATGACCTTGCCAACAGACCTGATGACCTTAAAAAGATTGCAATGCTGGCAGACAAGGTAAAATAGTTGACACAGGCAGCGCGATATATTAAAATGTTTTTGTCAGGCGAAAGCCGGGCTTAAGGCAACAGATTATTAACATCTGCGGGACGATATATATCCTTCAGATGTTTTTTTATATTTTCGGGATATGATTGGCAAGAAAACTACGGCGAAATGACCTAACCCCATTTACGATAAAGTAACAATTCAGGGGCAGTGAATAAAATAGGTAAGGTGATAATTTATGAGAGAGAAAAAGACAAAAACAAATGAACAGATTGCGGTTAAGATATCAGTGGTAAGCGGAGCAGGCAACATTGTGCTGGCGGCATTCAAACTCTTTGCGGGTATTTTTGGCAGGTCGGCGGCTATGGTTTCAGATGCCATACACTCACTGTCCGATGTGTTCAGCAGCATGGTGGTTATAGCGGGAGTTAAAATAGCGGCTAAGGATTCAGACCACGATCATCAGTACGGACACGAAAGAATAGAGTGCATTGCTGCAATTATACTTTCAGTGGTGCTGTGCGCTGTCGGGCTTGGAATAGGATATTCAGGAGTTAAAACAGTTCTTTACGGCAATTATGACAGCATTGAAACACCGGGTCTTATAGCCCTTATTGCCGCTGTGATTTCAATAGTATCAAAGGAAGCGATGTTCTGGTACACCAGAAACGGAGCGAAGAAGATAAACTCAAGCGCACTTATGGCAGAGGCGTGGCATCACAGGTCAGATGTACTGTCATCGGTTGGAAGCTTTGCGGGAATACTTGGCGCAAGGCTTGGATTTCAGGTGCTTGACCCCATTGCCAGCCTTATAATCTGCGTGATGATATTAAAGGTTACGGTTGATATATTTATGGAGGCCGTAGGCAAGCTTACGGACAAATCCTGTGATGATGAAACCGTTGAAAAAATGGAAGAGATTGTGATGAAGCAGGAGGGTGTGCTTGCGGTTGATGATATCAAGACGAGAATTTTCGGAGCGAAGATATATACAGATGTAGAAATAGCGGCAGACGGAAATCTGAGCCTTTATGATGCGCACGGCATAGCGGAGCGTGTGCATAATGAAATTGAAAAAAACTTCCCCGATGTCAAGCACTGTATGGTGCATGTCAACCCTTACAAGGGCGGGCAGGATTAGATGCTATAAGTTCAAGCTTTTTATTTCTAGGCAGTCTTTTGATGGCTGCCTCTCTTTTTAATGCGGCGGATCTGTCAGGAAGCTCCTCATAATATACAAGGCTGACAGGACGGCGGCCTCTGGTGTATTTGGCTCCGCTGCCGCTGTTATGGGTATTTACTCTGGCTTCAATGTCTGTTGTCCAGCCGGTATAAAAGGTGCCGTCTGAGCATTTTAAAATATATACATAGTTCTTTTTTTCCATACAACTTTCCTCGTATATATTATAATATCGCTTATGCCTTTTGACAAGAAGCCGGTATCGTGATAGACTTAATTAACTAAAAGGAAAGTGGAGAGATTTATGATAGTATTATTGACACCGTTTGAAACGACAACAGGGCTGGCGGCAGCTATCGCAGCAGTAAACATTCTTATCATTATAGCCATAATCTTTATGGAAAGAAAAAACCCCGAATCCACTCTTGCGTGGGTACTGGTGCTTACATTTCTGCCGGTGGTCGGACTTATCCTGTATATGATTTTTTCACAGAATATCGCCCGAAAACAGATATTCCGGCTGAATCCCGATGAGGAGAAATTCGTCAGCTCATCACTCAAAAAACAGATGGATGCAATCTCAACGGGCAAATACGAGTTTGTTAATGAAGAAGCTGCCGAATGGAGAGATATGATCAGACTCAATCAGAGATATGACAGTGCATATTTCACTCAGAACAATGAGGTAGAGCTTTTTACAGACGGCAGAGAGAAATTCGAAAGTCTGATTGCAGACATCGAAAACGCCAAAAAAAGCATCAATATCGAATACTATATCATCAAATGGGATAAGGTTGGGATCAGACTCCTCAAGGCCCTCGAAAAGAAAGCAAAAGAAGGCGTTGAGGTAAGGCTTCTTATGGATGCTCTCGGATGCAGACAGATTACAAAGCGGAGAATACAGCCTCTTATGGATGCAGGAGTTAAATGTGCGTTTTTCTTCAGGCCCAAGATGAAAATCTTCCTTATGAGGCTTAACTACAGAAACCACAGGAAACTGGTTGTTATAGACAACAGCATAGGATACATAGGCGGATTCAATATAGCAAGAGAATATCTGGGCCTCAAAGAGAAATTCGGATACTGGAGAGATACACATGTCAGAATAAGAGGCGGAGCTGTCCACGATATTAATGCAAGATTCATACTGGACTGGCGTTTTGCCTCAAAAGAAAATTTGGACTTTTCATCAATATTTCTCGAAGAACCGGTAAATGCGGGCAATACAGGCATACAGATAGTAACCTCAGGCCCCGACAACGAACGGCAGGAAGTCAAGAGAGCGTACATGAAGATGATTGTATCCGCAAAGAAGAACATATATCTTCAGACGCCATATTTTGTACCTGATGCCAGCATTATAGAGTCACTCAAAGTTGCGGCGCTTTCGGGCATAGACGTGAGAGTTATGATACCATGCATGCCCGATCACATATTTGTGTACTGGGCAACCTATTCCTATGTTGGAGAACTGATACGCTCAGGCGTCAAGGTATACATATATGACAACGGATTTCTGCATGCCAAAACGCTTGTTGTTGACAGTCAGGTTGCAAGCGTGGGCTCGGCCAACTTTGACAAGAGAAGCTTTTCCCTGAACTTCGAATCCAATGCGATTATATATGACAGGGACATAGCCTGCAAAATGGAGTCGGCATTTGAAAACGACATCACACTGTGCCACCAGCTTACACAGGAGCTTTATGATCAGAGATCACTGATTATAAGGTTTAAGGAGTCAATAGCAAGACTTCTGACAAACATATTATAGAGATGAACAAAATCCCCCGGGTCTTGCGTAGAGGACTTTTCGGGGGATTTTAAGGTTTTAGCAGGAGGGGATACAAAGCTCTGTGCCGACTGTCAGATTATATACATCGACATCGGGGTTTGCTTTCATTATCGCATCGAGTGTAACCTTGTGCATCTTTGCAATCATATACAGAGTGTCACCCGGTTTTACAATATGAACTGCCGCGCATTTCTTTTTATTATCTTCCGCAGGACCCGGAATACAAAGCTCGGTGCCTATCCTTAAATTATATGGATTTCTGATTTTGTTGGCTTTCATAAGCAGCTCCACAGGCACGTCGAATCTGCCGGATATTGAATACAGAGTATCTCCCGGCTCAACACAGTATACTGCAACACAAACATATCTGGACATTAAATCACCTTTCCTTTTTTATATATACTATTTAAAAGAGAGCGGATTTGTGATAGAATATTATAAATTTGAGCGAAAGAGGTTTGAGCATTGAAGAGAAGAATTGACCCGACAATTATAATTATTCTGGCGATTATGCTTTATATGAATTACAGAAACGGCGCATTTTCAAATCCAAGAGAATGGATTCTGAGTATGCTGATAATGCTTCCGGGAATTATAGTGGGACTTTCATTTCACGAATTTGCCCACGGCTTTGTATCATACAAGCTGGGCGATCCCACTCCCAAAATACAGGGCAGAGTTACAATAAACCCTATGGCGCACATAGAGCCTGTGGGATTTATAGCTCTGCTGCTTTGCGGCTTCGGCTGGGGCATACCTGTGTCAATAGACCCTACCTATTATAAGCACAAGAGAAGAGATGAGCTTCTGGTGTCGCTGGCAGGCGTTGTTATGAACCTTATCATTGCGGTTGTATTTGCCTTTTTTATAAGGCTGCTGTTTGCGGCAGGCATAGAGGGAAGCGATCTTGGAGATATACTGATAAGGATTTTTGTGCAGGTTGCAATAATCAATCTGGTGCTTATGATATTCAATCTTATCCCGGTACCACCGCTTGACGGCTTTGGAATAATCACGCAGATTTTCGATCTCCGGAAATACGACTGGTACTACAAAGTATACAACAACGGATTTTATATACTCCTTGTCCTTATACTGTTTGGCATTACAGACAGAATTCTGTCGCCTGCAGTAAGTGCAATGTGGGGTGTTCTGTGCAGATACATTATAGGTATATACTAAACGAGGAGGATTCAAATGGAATACAGACAGCAGGTATATGATTTTGCAGAGAAATATATGGATTATTTTCTTGATATACGCACTACCAAAGAGGATTTAGAGGAGGCAGGCTTCGGCAATGCCTGCTTTAATCTGGGTTTTGGCGCTGACGGAGGACGTAAATTCATAGTTATGTGCCACGACAGCAATGCCTTTGACGATACGGACGACCTTGCAAGAGTTATAGACAAGGTTGACAATATCAATGTTTTAGGCTCTGCGGTTTCTGCCAAATGGGACATGGCGGAAACTCTGGATGAGCATACTCGCATGTGGATAAGCATAGCCCTCAAAAGACTCAAGGATATGACCGAGGAGAAGGAGCCTATGACTGTTCAGGAGCTCAGCGCGCTTCTTGCAGAGAAGAGAGATGAAATCCTCGAAAAAACAGAGGTCAACACATGGGATATCGACTGCTGGATACACGACCCTATCCAGATTGTAAATATGGACTCGGGCATTGCATACGATGTTTCAAGAGTGATCGGTATAACCATAGATGATATACTTGACGCAGTTGCCAGAGAGCAGATGATGTCAATGATGTTCTGATATGAATACAGTTGAGATAAAGAGCCTTACAGGCTGCTTTCCCGACAGAATAGAGGGAACGGATAAATGGTACTCTGCGCAGGAATGCAGGGAGCCTTTCTGTGATTTATATGAAGCTGAGGAAATTGCAGCCTCAGGCAGAGAATTTTGCGGTATGAACTGTCACCTGATTGAATTTCCTAGAGGCAGGGTATACAGTCCTTTTGATACGGAGCAGAATGTATATGTCAGTGCTCCGGTATATTATCAGGGTAATTTCTACTTCCTGAGGACTGATTTCAGCAGACGTATTGCAGGCATCTACAGCTATGTACCCTCTGATAGTAATCCGTCGCTCATAGATGAGATAAGCCTTGATGATATAGAGGACTGCTATAACCTGAGGCTTACGGTATGGCCTGTAACCCTTACAAGAGACGATAATACAGGAGTTTTACAGATAATATGGCCTGAGAGAACAGATATTGCCCTTGATGAAAACGAAACGTTGATGTTCAGGGACGGCGGCAGTCTGTATCTGTCACAGTGGTGTGAGGAACCGTATTATTACGAACTCCTTACAGTCAGAGATATTGCAACAGGGGAAATTATGGAGAAATCAAAGGGCAGTCTTTACAGAATGCCTGAGGGAGTATACTGGAGATTATGAAAAAATGGGGATTTGTTGAGGTTTTAGCCTGGATAGTTATGGCGGCGGCCTTTGCAGCTGCGGCATATGGGATGAAAATTCTGCCGGATCAGATTGCTGTGCATTATGACATAAACGGTCAGATTGATAAATACGGCTCTCCTGCAAGTCTTTTCATACTTCCTGCAATTATGCTTTTCTGCCTTGCGCTGGTAAGCTTTGTTGCCCATTTTGTCAAACCGCAGCACTGGAATATGCCTTTTGAAGTCAGAGAGGCAAACAGCGACAGAGTGTACGGAGATATCAGACTTATGGTGTATCTGATAGAGCTTGAAACCTCTGTATTCACATTGTGGGCTACAGTCAGGGAATTCGGTCAGAGTATGAACGGTATGGGAATTGCAGTAGCCGTATATATGGTTGCTATGGCGGTGACAATAGTGCTTTTGTGCATCAAAGCCAAAGCGGACAACAACTCAGAGGAAATATAACAGGCAACCTTACATAACTGTAAGGTTGGAGGCGGGAAATGTAAGCCGAAGAAATGGCTGGACATTTCCTTTTTATATATAATACGGATATAATAAAAAATGATCCGGGAGGAAATGAGATGGCTATTTTAGAGGTTAACAATGTTAAAAAAATATATACCACAAGGTTTGGCAGCAACAAGGTGCAGGCTTTGTCAGATGTATCGTTTTCCGTTGAAGAGGGCGAATACGTTGCTGTAATGGGCGAGTCGGGCTCCGGTAAAACCACGCTGCTGAATATAATCGCGGCGCTGGATAAGCCCACTGACGGCGAGGTTTACTTAAACGGCAGGAGGTTTTCGGATATAAAGGAGGCAGAGATTGCTAAATTCAGGAGAGAGCATCTGGGATTTGTATTTCAGGAGTTTAATCTGTTGGATAATTTCTCGATTAAAGACAACATACTGCTGCCGCTGGTTCTGGCAGGCAAACAGTATCACGAAATGGACAAGAGGCTTACACCTGTGGCAAGAAAGCTTGGCATATCGGAGCTTCTGTCAAAATATCCGTATGAGGTGTCAGGCGGTCAGAAGCAGAGAGCAGCTGTTGCAAGAGCGATAATAACAGACCCGCAGCTTATTCTGGCGGATGAGCCTACAGGAGCGCTGGACTCCAAAGCATCAGACGAGCTTTTATCGCTGTTCTCATCAATAAATAATGACGGACAGACAATAATAATGGTAACCCATTCCGTTAAGGCTGCATCAAACGCAGGCAGAGTGCTGTTCATAAAAGACGGCAGAGTATTTCACCAGATATACAGAGGAGCAAGCAGCAATGAGCAGATGTATCAGAAAATATCGGATACACTGACAGTCCTTGCAAAAGGTGGTGAGCACGATGCGTAAGGCATTATATATGCGTCTTGCTGCAGGTAATCTTAAAAAGAACCGGCAGCTTTACGGTCCCTACCTTATAGCCTGCATAGTAACGGTAATGATGATGTGCATTATGATATTGCTTGAAGGCGACAGGGGATTAAATACAATCGAAGGCGGACAGTCGGTTGCAGCAACGCTGATGTTCGGATGTATAGTAATTGCGATCTTTTCCCTTATAATACTTGTGTATATAAACAGCCTGCTGATAAAGCAGAGAAAAAAAGAGTTTGCGCTCTATAATGTGCTGGGTATGGAAAAACGCCATATTTCAAAGGTGCTTTTCTGGGAAAGCGCGTATACGGCAGTAATCTCAATCGGCGCAGGGCTGATATTCGGAGCTGTTTTTTCAAAGCTGATGCAGCTTATTCTTATGAAAATAATAGGCGGTGAAATCAGCTTCAGTATAGATGTTTCATTTTCTGTGCTGGTATTTACGGCGGCAATATTTGCGGTGTTCTTCCTGCTGGTGCTGCTTATGAACATAAGAACCATCAGAATTGCGCAGCCTGTCGAGTTGCTCAGAGGGGGCAGCGAGGGAGAGCGCGAGCCGAAGTCAAAATGGGTTCTTGCAGTGCTTGGCGTTGTATTCCTTGCGGCAGGATATGTTATGTCTATTATGACTAAAGATGTGGTTTCTGCCATAACTCGGTTTTTCATAGCGGTTATATGCGTAATCATCGGAACCTATCTGATGTTCATAGCGTTCAGTATAGTTCTGCTCAAAGGGCTCAAAAAGAACAAACGATATTACTATCAGACAAAACACTTTGCAACTGTTTCCGGTATGATTTACAGAATGAAAAGAAATGCGGCGGGGCTTGCCAGCATATGTATTCTGTCAACTATGGTAATCGTTACGGTGTCAACTACTGTATGTCTTTATGCAGGCATCGGCGACATTATAAAACAAGCTTATCCTTACGATGTCAACGTGAAATACTATCCGTACAGTCAGCAGACATCAGATACGCTTTCCGCGGATGCCAGGGACATTGCGCAGCAGCAGGGTGTTGAAATCAAAGAACTCTATGCTTTCAGCAAGCTGAGCTTTATGGCAAACAGAAAAGGTGATACGCTGAGCATTGATAAGGACACAGCCGACGGCCGTATTACAAATGATGGATTTGTCGATGTCACCGTTATAACTCCGGCAGATTACAAAAGAATTACAGGGGAAGACGCAGGACTTAAAAAAGGGGAAGTGCTGATATACAGTGAAAACGGCGGCTTTGGCGATAAAGTGGAGATATTGGGAGAAGAGTACAAGGCTTCAGAAATAAAAGAGTTTCCGGAAGCAACGCTTTCAAGCTCGGCTGCTTCACGCTGCGGTATTGTTGCAGACAGCAGTGAGGCGGTAGAGGCTATAAGCCGGAGATACGAAAAGCTTATGGACTGTGAGTCATATATAAACGGGGGAATGTATATAAATCTTGACGGCACTGATGATGAAAAAATAGCTTTTACCGGTGAGCTTAATGACAGAATACAGGATAATACAGGAGAAAAGCTGAATTATGAATTTATGTCGGCAGAAAGCAGACAGCTTATCGAAAAAGACGGAAGCTATTCGTTTTACGGAGCGTTTTTCTTCTTAGGTATGTTCCTGGGACTTGTATTTATCTTTGCAACTGTTATGATCATATACTACAAACAGGTTTCAGAGGGGTATGATGACAGGAAAAGATTTGATATAATGCAGAAGGTGGGAATGACAGAGGCGGAGGTCAAGCAGACAATACGCTCACAGGTGCTGATTGTATTCTTTCTTCCTCTGGCGGCAGCGGCAATGCACGTGGCGTTTGCATTCCCTATGATAAGGAGAATACTTGCAGCGTTCAGTATGACCAACGTTACGCTGTTTGCAGTATGCACAGCAGCTACATTTATAGGATTTGCAGTGATTTACCTGTTGGTATATCTGCAGACTTCAAAAACATATTACAGCATAGTAAGAAGATAGACATTTAAAATGACAGATGAAAGGGGTGAGGGCAGATGCTTGCCAGAGGACTTAAAAAATTCATATGCAGACTGATTGCTCTTGCTCTCATTGTCTGTATAATTGCGGCGGTATTTTACGGCTACAAAGGCTATGAGATGTACAAAGAAGCGGTTTCAAAGACACCCATAAGCAGTATTGCAGAGGATATATGTTCAAGGGAGCATTTCACAGAATATGAAAGCCTGCCGCAGATTTATATAGATGCGGTGATAGCGGCGGAGGACAAAAGGTTTTTCAGACACAAGGGCATAGATCCTCTGGCTATAGCAAGAGCTGCATTTAACGATATTGTTGCGAGGGCTTTTGTAGAGGGCGGAAGCACCATACCGCAGCAGCTTGCTAAAAATGAGCTGTTTACCCAGGACAAAAAAATAGAGCGTAAATTTGCAGACGCATTCGGAGCATTTGCAATAGAGCGTCAGTATAGCAAAAAACAGATATTTGAGATGTATGTAAACTCCATATATTTCGGCAGCGGCTATTACGGGATTTATGATGCGGCGATGGGGTACTTCGGCAAAACGCCCGCGCAGCTTGACGACTATGAGGCTGTAATGCTTGCCGGACTTCCCAACGCACCGTCAAATTATTCGCCCGATGATAATATAGAACTTGCCGAAAAAAGAATGGCGGTAGTTTTAAAAAGAATGGTCAGATGTCACAAGATAACTGAAGATGAAGCGGAGGAAATCAGAAACAAATCTCCGTATTAAAGTCGCAGCAGCCCTGCGGCTTTTGACGATGTTGATAAAAAGTAGATAATTATGCGGCTTAATATACGGGGAGGTGATACTTTGAACAGTATTTTGATATGTGACGATGAAAAAGACATACTGGATATGCTTTCGATGTTTTTCAGAAGCAGGGGGTACAGAATTATGACTGCCGGAAGCGGACAGGAGGTATTTGAGCAGATAGAAAAGCAGCCGGATATTATACTCCTTGATATAAATATGCCGGGACCTGACGGCATTGATGTGTGCAGACGCATCAGAAATATCGTGTCCTGCCCTATAATTTTTCTTACGGCAAGAGTAGATGAGGCCGACAAGATAAACGGCTTTGCAGCCGGCGGAGATGACTATGTGGTCAAGCCCTTTTCGCCTGCGGAGCTTGAGGCAAGAGTCTCTGCTCATATAAGGAGGGAAAGCAGGGCGAGAACCGGTTCAAAAATAAGATTTTCAGACGACCTTATCATAGATTATTCCGAGAGAAGCATAGCAGCGGGAGATAATGTAATAAAGCTGCCGCGAAAGGAATTTGATATAGTGGCGCTGCTGTCTCAAAACCGCGGGCAGATATTTGACAGAGAGCGCATATATGAGAGAATATGGGGCTATGACAGCGAGGGTGACAGCGGTGTGGTGACCGAGCATATACGCAGAATACGAAACAGAATGCAGGAGTATACGGATACGGAATATATAGAAACTGTGTGGGGGTGCGGCTACCGATGGAAAAAGTAAAAAATATATCGCTCAGAAAAAGTCTGATATGCCATATTATTGTCTTTGTGCTGGCTGCGGTGCTGCTGAGCATTGTTACATCATATATATGCCGGAGCTCGATAGAGCATATACAGGACTCATATCCTTATGACGGCAGGAAATATTATCTTACCGACGAAAACGGAAACCGGCTTGGTAAGGGTACATATATATCAGAGAATGCGGCCGTGATGAGTGAAAGGGATACAAAGCTCATAAAGCTGCTTGATGCTTTGCCGCAGGCGGCGGTACCTGTGTATTCCGCGGCCTGCATTATTGCGGCGGTTGCCTGCTTTTACAGAAGCAGACTCAAAAAGCCGTTATATCTGCTTGATAATGCCGCTCAAAAGATAGCGCAGAATGACCTTGATTTTACTGTCAGCTATGAGAGAAATGATGAAATGGGAAGACTCTGCGGCTCCTTTGAAACAATGCGAAAGACCTTGCAGGAAAACAATCTGAAGCTGTGGAGGCAGATTGAAGAAAGAAAACGGATAAATGCCGTATTTGCGCATGAACTGAGAACGCCGCTTACTGTGCTTCGGGGCTACGGGGAAATGCTTGCGGAAGCAGATGCAGACAGTACGGAAGCTGTGGCGGCTGCCATGCTTTCCAATATATCAAGGCTTGAAAAATATGCTAACAGTATGAGCAGCCTCAGCAGAATAGAGGAAATCGCTGTTAAACCGTCAGAATATGAAGCATACAGGCTGGGAGATATTCTGGAGGAAACTATGAGTCTTTTGTGCGGGGATAAAGCCGGGACCTTTGATTTTTCGGCGGACTGCGAAAAAATATATATGGACGAGTCTGCGGTAATGCAGGTGTATAATAATATTCTTTCCAATGCAGCTTCCTATGCAGATAAACGAATAGATGTAAGAGCAGATGTAAAAGGGGATTTATTAAGCATCTGTGTCAGTGATGACGGAGGCGGATTTTCGGCAGAGTGCCTTAAAAACGCAAAGCTCCCGTATTATACGGAAAGCGAGGAGCGAAGCGAGCATTTCGGACTGGGTCTTTATGTATCCTCTGTACTTTGTGAGAAACACAAGGGGTATCTTGAAATTTCAAACGGCAGCAGAGGCGCGGCTGTAAAAGCTGTATTTAAAATTGCTAAAATAGATTAAAAGTAGATATTGAGAGATTAAACTCTTCCTGAAAAGAAAACAGGGAGAGTTTTTTATAACATAGGAAATATCGACTTGTAGATATTTCCGTATGTTTCAAAGAAAGCACATTGAATGTTATCGCACCTTGCGTGCGATATGTGAAAATAGAAATTTAAATTTCGTACATTTTTGCTTTTTTTATCTCCCGGAAAGGAATACATATGGAAATTAATATTTTGGAAATCACCAAAGAGTACAAGGGCAAAAAAGCAGTAGACAGTTTATCTCTGACGCTGACAAACGGGGTGTACGGACTGCTGGGAGCAAACGGCGCAGGCAAGACAACGCTGATGAACCTGATTTGTATGCTGGTAAAGCCGGAAAGCGGGGAAATACAGCTTAACGGCGCTGACATAGCGGATATGGGAGAGGAATACAGGCGGCATCTGGGGTTTCTGCCTCAGAATTTTGAAGGATATCCGGATTTTACGGCGCAGGAGTTTTTAGAATATATAGCGGCTTTAAAAGGGGTCTCTATAGATGACAGGCTTGATTATCTGCTTGAAAGCGTGGGAATGTCGGATGAAATACACAGGAAAATAAGGACATTTTCAGGCGGCATGAGGCGGCGCATAGGTATTGCTCAGGCAATGATTAACGACCCGGATATACTGATACTTGATGAGCCCACCGCAGGACTTGACCCTAAGGAAAGAGCAAGGTTCAGAAATATTATAAGCTCTCTTTCAAGAGAAAAAATCATAATACTGTCTACTCATATCGTGTCTGATATTGAGCATATTGCAGATAATATAATCATTATGAAAGACGGCAGACTGCTTGATACGGGAGCGCCCGAAAGCATTACAGGAAGGCTTACAGGAGCTGTATGGGAGCTTGAGGCAGGCGAAGATGAAATACAGAACTATGAAAAAAGCTGCACAATCTGTTCTGTAAGGAGTATGGACTCTGGCAGAGTGAGGATAAGGCTGGTATCAGGGGCTAAGCCTGCAATAGCGGCAGTGAGCGTGCAGCCTGAGCTTGAGGACGTATATTTATACTATTTTGGAGGCAGATAATATGGGAACAATGATTAAATATGAAATAAGGAAAATGATAACAAAGAAAATATCGCTTGCAGCGCTGGCGCTGCTGCTTATATGGAGCATTGTATCGGCTGCGGCATCGCTTAACGGAATGTATGCCTATGACGGCGTATCGGAGGAGAGTCGGGGACTTGAGGCTGTGAAAATAGAGAAAGAGATTTCCTCCAAATACGAGGGACTTCTGACGGATAAGAAAGTGCAGCAGATAATTAATGATTTTCCGGTGAGAAACTTTCCTGAGGGACTTGACGCAAAATATGCATATAGCAATTCAATGCAGTCGGCAGTCTACAGTAATTTTGTGGATAAGGACGGAAACTATAACGGGAAAACAGTAAAGGAGATATACGGCAGCAACAGAATTAAAATAGGGTACATAAACGGCTGGAATTATACAGTCAAGGGTATGATACAGGTGTTTTTTGCTCTTATGATTGTGATAATGCTGATAATTTCTCCTGTATTTTCAGGAGATTACGGCAGTATGAGCAGTATAGTTATGTCAAGCAGATACGGAAAGAGTAAAAATGCATCAGCCAGAATTATTGCAGCCTTTGTGATATCGTTTGCGCTGGCACTTGTCACCGCAGTATTTAATATTGCCGCCGCCCTTGTAATTTACGGTACGGAGGGGCTTGATTGCAGCGTATTGTTTTCGTCTGCTGATTTTGAAGGCGGGCTTGTGCCTTATAATATAACGTGTATGCAGATGATTTTGTATCAGCTTGCAATGGTGCTTGCAGGTACGGTAGCGGTGACAGGAATTACAGTTGCGGCATCGGCAGTTTTCAGGAATCAGATTTCAGCGCTTGCAAGCTCACTCTTTGTATTTGTACTGCCTATGCTTATTCCGATAGAGGAAATGAGCGGACTTTACAGAGCCATTGTGACAATGCCGGTGTTTGATGTGCTGTTTCTTGCGCCCATGTCACTGGAGCAGCCAAACCTTGTGCCTGCGGCAGTGGTTGCAGCTGTCACAGCCGTTTTGGGAATTGTTACAGGTAAAAAGGTGTTTGGAGGCTATCGGCTGAAATAACAAAGCAGGGAGGATAATCTGCCTCCCTGTAATCTATTTACCCAGCATCCTTGCTATTATCGGACGTTTTACCTCCATAGCTCCTTTGGGACAGAACTCCTGACAGCAGAAACAGTATATGCACTTGCTTCTGTCTATAACCGGCAGATTGTTTTTCATTTGTATTGCTGCTGCGGGGCATATTCTGAAACATTCCCCGCAGCCGATGCATTTGTGCTTTAAAAGCGCGGGTCTTGAGCACATGCATTTTCTGATTATGCCTGCCATAATACTGCCGCCTGCATCGTTAAAGGTGATACTTTTGCGAGGTATCAGCTCAAAATCACCGATGATAAAATCATTTATATCACCCTCTGTTACAACCTGCCCGGCATCTGACGGAGCAAGTCCTCGCTCAAAGGCGCGTTTGAGAGTAGGTACATTATCCTTTTCAAGCCCAATAATTTTCGCACATACAAGATCCAGCTTATACGGGTTTTCTGATGCGGCAATAAGCCCTATATCTCTCGGAGTGCCGGATGTGGGACCGTTGCCCTCCATTCCTGTTACGGCATCGCATATGCAAAGGGCAGGTCTGAAGCTTTCGTTCAGGTCGATAAGCATATCGGCAAAATCATTATGATCCGGAAATTTAAAATGAAACTCCGGCTTGACTGTACCGGGAATTATACCGAACATATTCTTCACTGCATTGGACATTCCCATCATACCGTGGGTTTTGAGCTTGCACAGATTGATTATGACATCGGCATCGTCAAGATATGAGGTATAGGCAAACTCTCTGGCGCGCAGAGCGCTGTCTGAATGATGCACCGACTGGGAAAAGTTTCTGTTAAGCACAGCGCCCTCGATATTATTCATACCTGTGGCCTTGTACACTCTGTTTACATAGACGGAATTAAAAAGCCCTCCGGGACTGTCGCCTACAGTTATCTTCGCGCCCTTTTCGTTAAGTATTCTGATGAGAGCGTTAAGCACGACAGGGTGGGTGGTTGCCGCTCTGTCCGGTGACAGAAACGATACCAGATTGGGCTTTATAACCACTCTGGTGCCCTCTGTTATATAGCTAAGGTCTGTTACGGCACTAATTGCTTTTCTTAATGCGGCTTCAACCTCTTTATCATTATAGCTTGTGCATTTTGCAAGTGAAACTTCAGCAGTCATTTATAATCTCCTGATTAATGTGATAATTAATTATATCAGAAAAATCATGTTTATTACAGTTAATGATGGAAATTACAGCTGTTAAATGGTAAAATATATGAAGCATATGTATGGAGGTTTTTATGACAAAAGTAAAAGGTGAACTGTGTCTTTTTCTTGCGGCGCTGATATGGGGCTCCGCTTTTGTATTTCAGAAAATGGGCATGGATTTTATAGGTCCGCTTACATTCGGTTTTTTCAGGTTTACAATAGGAGCGCTGGCGCTGCTGCCTGTAATATATATCGGTGACAGGATCAAAAAGAAAAGAAACGAGAGCATTACCGGCTTTAAGGACAGAGTACTGTTAAAAGGCAGCATCCTGTGCGGACTTGCAAACTTTGCTGCAGGATCGCTTCAGCAGATGGGAATAGTATATACAACCGCAGGAAAGGCAGGCTTTATAACCTCTCTTGATATAGTTATAGTGCCTATATTTCTCATATTTTTAAAACAGAAGGTAAGCCCTGCCGTCTGGGGAGGTGTTGCCGTTGCAGGCACAGGACTTTATCTGCTGTGTATAACCGACGGATTTTCAATAAGCATGGGTGACAGCCTTGTTATAGGGTGCGCGTTTGCATATTCGTTTCAGATACTTCTGATAGACTACTTTGCAGAGAGGACAGATCCCGTTAAACTCTCATGCCTGCAGTTTCTGCTGGCGGGAATCCTGTCGGGGATAGTTGCGGTACCGTTTGAAACCATAGATTTAGGATCGGTTTTGGATTGCAGCATACCGATACTTTATACTGCGATACTTGAAGTAAGCGCAGCCTTTACTCTGCAGATAGTGGGACAGAAATATGTTCAGGCTTCCGTTGCCGCCATTATAATGAGTCTTGAGGCGGTGTTTTCTGCAATATTCGGGGCGCTTGTACTGCAGGAGGCTATGTCGGGCAGAGAACTTGCAGGCTGCATTCTGATGTTTGCGGCATTTCTGATTACACAGGCAGATGAATTTAAAGGCCTTATACATAAGAAAAGAGAAAAACGTGAAGAGGAGGAGCTGTAATGGACAGAAGAATATACAGAGAACTGAACGGTCCAAAAATGACAGAGGTGCAGATTTCACAGTATCTTGAGAGAATTGAAACAGATAAAAACGCTGACGCAGATTTAGAGTATCTGACAAAGCTGCAGTCTGCCAATGTAAATCATATACCGTATGAGAACCTTGACATACTGGCAGGCAGGGAGATATCCCTTGACAGAGAGCATCTGTTTGAAAAGATAATATTAAACAAGCGGGGCGGAGTGTGCTCCGAAATAAATACCTTGTATAACTGGCTCCTTGAGAGTCTGGGTTATGATACCGTAAGCTACAATTCGCGGATTATAGCCAGGGCAAATCCGGTGCAGACGACAGGTCACAGAGTAATCAGTGTTAATATAGACGGCGTTTCATACATAACAGATGTGGGCGTAAACTATGAGCATCACAGGATACCGCTGAGGCTTAAAAACAGCCTTGTGCAAAATGACGGAGTATGCGACTACAAGCTGGAAAAAGATGATTTCTTCGGCTGGGTGCTGTGGCAGCAGAGACCGGGAACCGAATGGAGAAAAAAACTGGGCTTTACCGAGAACCCCAATATCGACCTTGACTATATACAGGCTCTCTATATGGCGATACATTACGAGGGTTCCAAATTTAACAAAACCGCAAAGGTGTCACAGTATATAGACGGAGAGTTTTTTGCGGTGAGAGAGCGTGAGTTTTTTGCAGAGCATGAGGGGATACCGGAGTCCCTTTGCACCTTTGAAAACAAAGAGGATGAAAGCCGAAAAATCAGAGAAGTATTCGGGCTTGATGTTGAATATTAGGACAAATATGTTGAAGAAGCATATATCGAAAGCTGTCGGTACGTGCTTTTTTGTTTGTTTCAAACAAAAAAATGAAAAAATATTTATTTACCTATTGACAAGGTGGGTAAAAGGCTGTATTATAGGGTCATAGAATTTGAGCAGTGATTTTTAAGAAAGGAGGCCAATGCAATGAGAAAATATGCAAACAGTATTTTTAATCTTGTCATGTGTTGCTGTCGAATGTTTTTCTCCCGGGCTTGCTGTATGGCCAGGTACTTTGAGCTGCATTGTGCCTGATATCACGCTTCGGATATGAGCTGTAATGCCATCTGCCCGGGAGTTAAGGATAAAACCCGGTTTTTTTTTCGCTCAGATTCGATGAAACACAAAATTGAATTTAAGATGAATAATACAGAAAGAAAAGAGGACAGAAAAATGAGTGAATATAAATTTGAAACATTACAGTTACACGTAGGACAGGAACAGCCGGATCCGGCAACAGATGCAAGAGCAGTACCTATTTATCAGACTACATCATATGTATTTAAGAATTCAGCGCATGCTGCCGCACGTTTCGGACTTGCAGACGCAGGCAATATATACGGCCGTCTTACAAACTCAACACAGGACGTTTTAGAAAAAAGAATTGCAGCTTTAGAGGGCGGTGTTGCGGCACTTGCACTTGCTTCGGGAGCTGCGGCAATCACATATACAATTCAGGCTCTTACAGCAGGCGGCGGACATATCGTTGCCCAGAAGACAATTTACGGCGGTACATACAATCTGCTGGCTCATACACTTCCGGGCTACGGAATTACAGCAACCTTTGTAGACGCACACAATCCTGAAGAAATCGAAAATGCAATACAGGATGATACACGCGCTATATATCTTGAAACACTGGGTAACCCAAACAGTGACATTCCTGATATTGATGCAGTGGCTGAAATTGCGCACAAACATAATCTGCCGCTGGTTGTTGACAATACTTTCGGTACACCTTATCTTATCAGACCTATAGAGCATGGTGCGGATATCGTGGTACATTCGGCGACCAAGTTCATAGGAGGACACGGTACTACACTCGGCGGAATTATAGTTGACTCAGGCAAATTTGACTGGAAAAAATCAGGCAATTATCCTGCAATAGCAGATGCAAACCCAAGCTATCACGGCGTTTCATTTGTTGATGCGGCAGGTCCGGCAGCGTTTGTTACATATATCAGAGCGATACTGCTTCGTGACACAGGCGCTACTATTTCACCGTTTAACGCATTCCTGCTGCTTCAGGGCGTGGAAACACTGTCACTGAGACTTGACCGTCACGTTGAAAATACTGCAAAGGTAGTAAAATATCTGTCAGAGCATCCGCAGGTTGAGCATGTTAATCACCCATCACTTCCGGACCACCCGGATCATGAGCTTTATAACAGATATTTCCCTAACGGTGGAGCATCAATTTTCACATTTGAGATTAAGGGCGGACAGGAGGAAGCTCATAAGTTTATTGATAATCTTAAGATTTTCTCACTGCTTGCAAATGTGGCAGATGTGAAGAGCCTTGTTATTCACCCTGCAACAACAACTCATTCACAGCTCAGTGCAGAGGAGCTTGCAGACCAGGGAATTAAGCCTAACACTATCAGACTTTCAATAGGCACAGAGCATATTGATGATATTATTGCAGATCTTGAGAACGGATTTGCCGCTGTAAAATAGTTGACTCATACAATTTCAGGAATATAATGTGTTGTATTCGGAGGGATTTCAGTCGTAACTGCTATGCCGGATAAGAAACCAGAGAGCTGGATTTTCTTGTCCGGTTTTTGTGTTGAGATTTGTATTTTATTTTGACAACTAAAGAACGTATAGTCTGAATATGTGTCTTAAAAGTGAAGATGTGGTATGATGATTGTGTTGTCACCCCTACACAGACAATAGAAAGGGGGAATGGTATGGATTACATATTCACTATAGCTGTGATTGTTGCGGCACAGGTGATAGCATATTTGCTGTGCAAATGGCTAGACAGTCATACGAAGAAAGACAACTAGCCTAAACAAAAACCCTGAAAAAGCAGCTTCAGGGTTTTTTATTGACTTGAACAAATACATAGCCGTTTCTCTGTTCAGTTATATTATACAATATATGCACGCTGCCTGTCAATGATAACAGGTGCGGCTATTTTGACAGCCTCTTAATCATATACTCATTTGCATTGTTTTCAAAAGTGTCATCAAGCGGCTCAAAATCAAAGCTTGTGTATTTCTGGCTGAGTGCGGTTTTTAATATGAAATCTGTAAGCTGAGGGTTTTTTGGAAGTACAGGACCGTGACTGTAGGTCCCGAAAACATTGTTATATCTGATACCCTCTGTCTTGTCCTCTCCGTTGTTGCCATAGCCTGAAAGTATGGTTCCAAGAGGTGAAACTCCGGAACCTAAAAAGGTCTTGCCGCTGTGATTTTCAAAACCGACAACAGTGCTGCCGCCGCTTTCAGCGCCGCATTTATACATAAAATTGCCGATCATTCTGTCCTTTGCGCCGACGGTATAGTAATCTATAGCGCCGATGAAATCGCACATCTGACCGTCCCATGTCTTGTAGTAGCTGCCCAGCATCTGATATCCGCCGCAGATAGTGAGGAATGTCTTGCCGTCTGCAACCGCCGCTTTAATCTCATCTGCCTTGCCGCCTGCAAGATCCCCAAGCAGTATCTCCTGCTCAAAGTCCTGTCCGCCGCCGATAAAGAATATATCAAAATCAGTGAATTTAGCGCTTTCACCTATGGATACTTCTGTGACACTGCACTCTATATTGCGCCACTCAAGACGCTTTTTCATACATATTATATTGCCCTGATCTCCGTAAAGATTGAGAATGTCGGGATACAGGTGGCATATTTTAAGTTCCATTTAATCTCCTTATTTCCAGTAGTCTTTAAGACCGTATCTTTTGCTTATTTTTTCTCTTAAATCAAGCATTGCAGTATATGTCGGCATTATATAGCAAGGGTGTTCCTGCTGCTCTATCGCATCAATGAGTCTGTCATAATCCTTGATTACATGAAGCTTGTCCGTATTAAAGCCCGCATATTTAAACCTGAGAGCCATATCGTCTGCGCGCTTGCCGGATATAAATATATCGGTAAGCATATCATCGCACTCCAAAAGTCCCTCAAAATTAACGTCCCATATCCACGATATATCCGTACCGTCTGCATAATTGTCGTTAAGACATACAGTGAAAGCTGACGGTGTATCAAGGTTTGCAAGGAAGTTAAGCACCTGATTGCAGCCCGCAGGGTTTTTGATGAGTATCATCTGAACATCGCTTCCGTTCATCTCGAACTTTTCCATTCTGCCGAAGCCGCACTCGAAATCCGAAAGCGCGGATACTGCCGACTCAGGAGAAAATCCCGCAGCGGTTGCTATAGTCATAACTCCTGCCGCGTTATATATATTGTAGCCTCCCGGAAGATTGATATCGACTGTCATATCTCTTCCCGCAACGTTCATTACAACCTTTGAAGATGTTTCGTCGGTAGAAATGATTTCGGTAACCGCAACAGACGGCTCAGGTCTTCTATAGCCGCATTTCGGACAGTAATACCCTCCCAGGTGACCATAGGTTCTGTATTCGTATTTATATTCCGTCTTGCATCTGATGCAGTACGGAGCATCTGATACCTCTGCAACCATTTCTTTATATATAGGTACGTTTACACCAAAGAAAATAACTTTGTTCGGGATATCGTCTTTGAGTGATGCCGAAAGGGAGCAGTCGCCGTTAATACATACTGTTGCCTCCGGTGAACGCTCAAGTCCAATCCTTATATTATTAAGAGTGTGAGTTATCTCGCCGTAGCGGTCAAGCTGATCTCTGAATACATTTGTGACGAGCACATACTTGGGATTTGTATAAAGCCCCACCATTTTAAATGCGGCCTCGTCAGCTTCGATAAGAGCATAATCACAGCTCATTTTGCCTGTAAGGCTTGCGTTTGCGGCAAACTCCGCAGTAATACCACTGAGAAGATTTGCCCCGGATTTGTTGGCTATATATGAGCAACCGTTGTTTACAAGGCATTGCTCAAGCATTCTTGAACTTGTGGTTTTGCCATTGGTTCCGGTAACAATCAGAGTCGTGACGTCTTTTGCAAGATATTTTAAAAGATCAGGACAGAATTTGAGTGCCAGTCTGCCCGGCATATCGGTACCGCCTCTGCCCATCAGGCGTATTAAGTTTCTTGACAGTTTGCATACTGCAACTGATAATATAATTTTTAATTTATTCATAACAAAAATATTATAACTCTCGAATATGTTAAAAGCAATAGTGGAAAAGTAATTAAAAAAGTGATATACTACAACATAGTCCGACATTCCGGACAGTATATTTTTTTTAGAAACAAAACATCATAATGTTATTATAGAGGAGGATAATATGGCAGATTGTACACATAACTGCGAAAGCTGCGGCAGTAACTGCGAAGAAAGAACTGATTTCATGGAGAAACCGCTTGAATCAACACATGTTAAAAAGGTAATAGGTGTAGTAAGCGGCAAGGGAGGAGTAGGTAAATCCTCGGTTACGGCGATGCTTGCAGTTGCGATGAATCGTGAGGGTTACGAAGTAGCCGTAATGGACGCTGACATTACAGGCCCTTCAATTCCGAGAACTTTTGGCATAACAGCAAAAGCGCAGGCTGATGATGAGGGTATAATCCCTGTTGCAACCAAGACAGGAATCAAGACAATGTCAATAAACCTGTTGCTTGAAAACGACAGCGACCCGGTGGTATGGAGAGGTCCGGTAATCGGCGGCGCTGTCAAGCAGTTCTGGACTGATGTTGTATGGGGCGATGTTGACTTTATGTTTGTCGATATGCCTCCGGGAACGGGAGATGTGGCGCTTACAGTGTTCCAGTCACTTCCTGTTGACGGTATCATAGTTGTTACAACACCTCAGGATATGGTATCAATGATAGTCGAAAAGGCAGCCAAAATGGCTGATATGATGAACGTGCCTATTCTTGCAATGGTTGAGAATATGTCATACTATGAATGCCCTGACTGCGGCAAGCAGCACGCAATATTCGGCATAAGCAATATTGAAGCCGTATCGGTTAAATACGGCGTTGAAACCATAGCAAAGCTTCCTATAAATCCTAAGGTTGCGGCAGCCTGCGACAGAGGTATGATGGAACTTGCGGATGTTGAGGCTTTAAGACCTGTAGTTGATATGCTGGAGAGTCTTGACGGTGTTGAGGTTGAGCCTTGCGACGGAGTATGCGAGGACTGCGCAGCCCCTTGCGCGGCACCGGCAGAGGACGGTCCGGCATATGAGGACGGAGTAGGCAAAATTGCAGTTCCTTACGAAAACGGTCAGGTTTGTGAGCACTTCGGACACGCGCCTCAGTTCAAGATTTACAGATTAAAGGGACTTGAGGTAATAGGTTCGGAGGTTATAGACAACGACTCCGCAAACGGTCATGCGGGAGCAGTGGACGTTCTGTGGAAAAACGGCGTAGAGATAGTTATCTGCGGCAATATCGGTGATACAGCGGCAGAGATGCTTGCTGCTGCCGGAATAATGTACTTCCCAGGAGTTAAGGGAGATGCCGACAAGGTTATTTCAGAGTTTGTAAACGGAACTCTTGAATATGACTTTGCTGACGGTGGCTGCGGCGGAGCCGGCGGCAGCTGCGGAGGCGGAGGCGAAAACGGCTGTGGCGGCTGCTGCAGCGGTTGCTGTTAACGATATCACAGCCTGCACTTTTAAACGAGGTGCAGGCTTTATTCTATATTATAAGGAGATAACAGACTGATGAGATTATTTATAGCCATAAATTTTAACGACGATATTAAAGAAGAACTCGAAAACAACATAGAGGATCTCAAAGACGAAGCAAAGAGGGGCAACTTCTCCCTTATAGATAATCTGCACCTTACCCTTGCCTTCATAGGGGAGCTTGACAAAAGAAATTTACAGACGGTAAAGGACGCTATGATTTATGCAGTATCTAATTTTGAGTACGGTCCTTTTGAAATATTGCTGGGGGATTTCGGCAGATTTAAAGGAAGAAGAGGCGGAGAGTATCTGTACTGGAGAGGACTGGCAAAGTCGGAGGAACTCAATGTGCTGCAGAGGAGTATTGTAAGGCAGCTTGCATATCTTGATATACCGGTAGATGAGAAGCCGTTTAAGCCCCATATCACACTGGCGCGAAGCTGCGTGCTTTATGAGGATTTTGATGAGGAATACTACTGTGACGGGCTGTTTGATGAGAGCATGACCGTCAAATCAATAGAGCTGATGCAGTCGGAGGTTATAAACGGGAGGACTGTGTATACCCCGATATATAGTCTTAAAATATAGAAAGGTGAAAACTGCAAAGGCATTGAATGCACTTGCAGTATAAACATACATAGGATTGATGGTGGAATGCTGTATGGCAGAAAAAGCAGTTCAATATACTAATTTAATAAAAGATGTGCGTGATGATTATTTGAACAATCCAAGAAAAAATTCTAAGATTGAATTGAAGTGGTGCGAAAGCGAAACCGAAAAAGATTTATGTCAGGAGATTAACCTCTGGACATACTGGCAGGGCTGGCAGTATGCAAAAGATGAGCCTGAAATAAAGATATTGCTGCTGGGTCAGGACTGGGGCAATCCATATAATTATAATATGGAAACTGTTAAAAATATAAGGAAGCTGAATCAGGGTATTACGGATACACAGTACCTTGATAATTGTGACTTGACTTTGAGAGAAGTAACGACTGATAAAAATCTGGTTGAGCTTTTTAAGTCAATAGGATATCCGCAGATAGACAAAAAAAGATATTCAGATTTGTTTTTCTGTAATTTTTCTTTGGGCTATAGAACAGGCAGCCAATCCGGAGGAATGACCGGTCGTGTTATGAACCAGGATGCGCCTTATATAAAAAAACTGATAGAAATAATCAAACCGGAAAAGATTTTGTGTCTGGGGCAGAAAACCGCAAATGCAACGTTAAAGATGCTGTTTGGAAAAGTTCCAAGATATAAAAATTATGGAAGTCTCGTAGATTCAAAAAAAGTATATACATATATCAATGGTGACGTACATAGTACTGTTTATCCGCTGTTTCATACCGGATTTTACGGTGTTAGAAATCGTAAAGGCGGACTTGATAAGCATTTTGAAGATTGGAGCCGCATTAAATAAATATGGTATATGCCCCGATATATAGTATTAATATATAGGCGAAGCATTGAAACTTCGTCTTTTTATGTGAAAATTGAGTGAAATATCCGTACTTTCATTGACTTTTGCCACAATTATGGATACAATTGTATTTGTGTAAAGGAGAACAATGACTTATGGACATTAAAAATTTCTTTAAAAACGAAAATATGAACAGAAAGAAAAAGATAAAAATAGGTATCGGAGTTGCACTGGGCGCAATGGTAATTGCAGCGGGCACTTTGGTGGCACTCAACGTTACACAGCCTTATGCCATAACTGCTGACGGTGATGTTGTAGAAGAGCCATGGGATGTGACAATAGACGGAGAAACAGTTTGTATGGCGGCTTCGGAAGAAGAAGCCAACCAGCTTATAGACGATATAACCAATTATTATCTGACCGATGATTCAGATGTAAAAAAGGTGGAGGTTAAAGAAGAAATAACAGCTCAGCCTACAGAGCTCAAAAGAGGAATGAAAACTCCCGTTGTTGACGATATGGAGGAAACCCTTGACTATATAATGACAGGAGTTGAAGAAAAGGTCACTTATGAAATAAAAAACGGCGATACAGCATGGGAGATTGCCGATGACAATAATATTTCGGTTACCGACATTGAGGACTGGAACAAATCAGTCGACCTTGAAGATCTTCACGAGGGTGATGTTATTAATCTTTATGAAGCAAAACCGCTTGTTACAGTAAACAGCGTTGAAGAAATAACATATACCAAAAAGATTGACTACGATACTAAATATGTTAAATCAAGCAAGCTTTATATAGGTGAAAACAAGGTTAAAAAAGAGGGTAAGCAGGGTAAAAAACTGGTTACTGCGGTTGTAACAAAAGAAAACGGAGAAACTGTAGATAAAGAAGTGCTTTCATCAGAAACAGTCAAAGAGCCTGTTGATGCGGTCGTATATAAAGGAACAAAGACAAGAGGAAGCGCAGTAGTTGACTATGCAAGACAGTTTATCGGAAATCCGTATGTATACGGCGGAGCAAGCCTTACCAATGGTACTGACTGTTCAGGTTTCACAATGTCTGTATATGCGCATTTCGGATATTCACTTCCGCACAACTCATATGCGCAGCTTAACTGCGGCAAGGCTGTTTCATACAGCGAGGCGCAGCCGGGAGATTTAATCATATATCCTAACCATGTAGCTCTGTATGCAGGCGGCGGCATGATAATACATGCAAGCTCCCCGAGAACAGGAATTACAACAGGTTCGGCAACCTACAGGACAATTCTCGGAGTAAGAAGAATAATTAATTAAAAAACAGTAAGAAATTTGTCATAAAACTATTGACATTTGAGGTCTGTTTTGGTAAGATAATCAAGCTGTCGCTTCGACAGCTTGATGTAAGAAAATATGCTTGCAGATTAAAAAAGTTGTTGACATAGCGGCTTGAAAATGGTAACATATTTCTTGCAGTGATTAAAAGCAAAATTGCTTAAATCTAACTGGTGTGGCGGTGTAGCTTAGTTGGCTAGAGCGTCCGGTTCATACCCGGAAGGTCGGTGGTTCGACTCCACTCGCCGCTACCATTTTTTTTTAGAGTTTTGGGAGTTTAGCTCAGCTGGGAGAGCATCTGCCTTACAAGCAGAGGGTCACAGGTTCGA
>OLOV01000034.1_pt1 | contig 98175 bp, 91 predicted proteins | sample 1672931 | NCBI WGS metagenome assembly OLOV01 (sample SAMEA3136738, study PRJEB25190) | human gut metagenome | biome: human gut; feature: human-associated habitat; material: faeces | place: Austria | collected 2013 | reverse complement strand
AAAATCGAACGGAAAAAACGCGAAAATTGCCCATTGATTTTTCAGAATAAGTTGCTATAATGCAGGTAAAAAAATGCCGGAAAACAATGGCACACTAAAAAAGATACAGTAAGGAGGATGACTATGGGCACTTGGTGGAAGGAGCGGGTGTTTTACCAGATCTATCCCCGCAGCTTTCAGGACTCCAACGGCGACGGCATCGGCGACCTGCGGGGCATCATCAGCCGGCTGGACTATCTGAAGGAGCTGGGCGTGGGCGCCGTGTGGCTCAGCCCCATATACGACTCCCCCAACGCCGACATGGGCTACGACATTCGGGACTATGAGAAGATCATGACGGAGTTCGGCACCATGGAGGACTTTGACGAGCTGCTGCGGGAGATGCACAAGCGGGACATCAAGCTCATCATGGATCTGGTGGTGAACCACACCTCCGACGAGCACAGGTGGTTCAAGGAGTCGCGCAAGAGCAGGGACAATCCCTACCGCGACTACTACATCTGGCGGGACGGCCGGAACGGGCGGGAGCCGAACAACTGGGTCTCCTTCTTCGCCCCCTCCGCGTGGCACTACGACGAGGGGAGCGGCCAGTGGTACCTGCATCTCTTCGCGGATAAGCAGCCGGATCTGAACTGGGAGAATCCCCGCATGCGGCGGGAGATCTACGACATGATCAACCGGTGGTTCGACAAGGGCGTGGACGGATTCCGCATGGACGCCATTTCCTTTTTGGCCAAGGAGCCGGGGCTGCCGTCGGGCAGCGGAGAGGGGCGCTACGTCTTTTCGCCGGAGCATTACACGTTTCAGCCGAGGCTCCACGACTACCTGCGCGAGATGCGGCGGGAGTGCTTTGACGGACGGGACTGCATGAGCGTGGGCGAGACCAGCTTCGTGACCACGGACATCGCCAAGACCCTTGTGGAGGGCGGGCAGGAGATGGATCTGCTGTTCCAGTTTGACATTGTGGAAATGGACGGCGAGGGCGGCAAATGGAATGTCATTCCCTTTGACCTGTCCCGCTTCAAGAAGATCATAGACGACTGGCAGCACGCCATTGACTGGAACACCCTCTTCTGGGGCAACCACGACCAGCCCCGCATCGTGTCGCGCTTCGGCTGCACCGCCAGCGAGGAGCTGCGCGTGCGCAGCGCAAAAATGCTGGCCACGGCCATGTATCTGCTGCGGGGGACGCCGTTCCTCTATCAGGGGGAGGAGATCGGCATGACCAACTACCCCTTCACCTGCGAGGCGGAGCTGCGGGACATTGAGAGCTTTAACCTGCTGGAGCAGAACCGCGACAGGGAGGACTGGGCTTGGTGGGGCATCCGCGCCAAGGGGCGGGACAACTCCCGCACCCCCATGCAGTGGACGGACGCGCCTAACGCCGGCTTCACCACCGGCACGCCGTGGATCGGTGTGAATCCCAATTACAGGGAGATCAACGTGGAAAAGGCGCTGGCGGAGGAGGACTCCGTGCTGCACTTTTACCGGAGGCTCATCGCCCTGCGCAGCGGCAGCAAAACGCTGCAATACGGCGACTTTACGCTGCTTCTGCCCGACGACCCCAAGCTATTTGCCTACAAGCGCACGCTGGGGGACGAAACGATCCTGGTCTGCTGCAATTTCAGCGGCAGCGAGGCGGCCATTCCGGCACAATTTGCCGGAGAGCGCCTGCTGGCGGCGGGGACGGACGGGAACACCCTGCTGCCCTACGGAGCCGTTGCGGTGCGGATAGAGTGACGGAGAGATACTGTTTATTATAATGAGAGGGGCGGCGCCTTTGACGGGTGCTGCCCCTCTCATATTGAATTTTGAACAAATTGTAAATTTGGGGCTTGCATTCCCGCTTTTGCTATGCTATAATGGCTGCATCATTTGAATATGACCCTGTGAACCGTTAAGGATCCCGCCGGAAACTGAACGGGGAGGGGACTCTGGAGAATCCCATTGAGTTGGGTGCCGAAGGTGTAAGGCTTTTATGGCCGAATCTCTCAGGCAAAAGGACAGAGACGGAAGTAGTTTTTGAACTGTTTCCTCTGCATTCTTCGGAGTCGCTGCGCAGCGGCTCTTTTATTTTACTCAAAAGGAGAGAGAAAACATGATTGAAGAAGTATTGTATCCTATTGTTTGCAAGATCAACGAATACCTGTCCAACTACATTCTGGTGTTCCTGCTCATCGGCGTGGGTCTGTGGTACAGCATCCGCACCCGCTTCGTGCAGGTGCGCTGCTTCGGCGAGGCCATGAAGAAGGCCTTCGGCAACCTGAAGCTCAAGGGCGGCGCGCAGAAGAGCGGCATGACCTCCTTCCAGGCGCTGGCCACCGCCATCGCCGCCCAGGTGGGCACCGGCAACATCGTGGGCGCTTCCGGCGCTATTCTGACCGGCGGCCCCGGCGCCATCTTCTGGATGTGGGTCATCGCTTTCTTCGGCATGGCCACCATCTACGCCGAAGCTACCCTGGCGCAGAAGACCCGCATCATCGACAAGGACGGCAACGTCCACGGCGGCCCCGTGTACTACATCACCACCGCGTTTAAGGGCGGGTTCGGCAAGTTCCTGGCCGGTTTCTTCGCCGTGGCCATCATTCTGGCGCTGGGTCTTATGGGCAGCATGGTGCAGTCCAACTCCATCGGCTCCACCTTCAACACCGCATTCGGCATTCCCGCCTGGATCATGGGCGTGGTGCTGGTGATCATCTGCGCCATCATCTTCCTGGGCGGCGTGCAGCGTCTGGCCGCCGTCACCGAGAAGATCGTGCCCATCATGGCCGGCATCTTCCTGCTGGGCGCACTGGTGATTCTGGTGGCTCGCATCAAGTACATCCCCGAAACCTTCGCCATGATCTTCAAGTACGCCTTTAACCCCAGTGCCATCATCGGCGGTGGACTGGGCTATGCTCTGAAGACCGCCATCAGCCAGGGCGCCAAGCGCGGCCTGTTCTCCAACGAGGCCGGTATGGGCTCCACCCCCCACGCACACGCACAGGCCAACGTGGCGCATCCCCACGATCAGGGCGTTGTGGCTATGGCTGGCGTGTTCATCGACACCTTCGTGGTGCTGACGCTGAACGCTCTGGTCATCATCTCCACCCTGTATACCTCTGATGGCCCCCTCCACGAGTGCGGCGCTGCCGCGGCCAGCACCACGCTGGGCAAGGCCAATCTGGCGCAGACCGCCTTCGGCACCGTGTTCGGCGAGTCCTTCGGCAACATCTTCGTGGCCGTGTGCCTGTTCTTCTTCGCTTTCTCCACGGTGCTGGGCTGGAACCTCTTCGGCCGCATCAACGCCAACTACCTCTTCGGCCGGAAGAACACCAAGCTCTGCAACACCATCTACACCATTATTGCTCTGGTGTTCATCTTCCTGGGCACCCTCACCGGCAACGACTTCGTGTGGGAGCTGACGGATATGTTCAACAACCTCATCGTTCTGCCCAACGCGCTGGCGCTGTTTGCCCTGACGGGCATGGTGGTGGCCATGCTGAAGGAGGGGCGGCAGAATAAGCTGAAGGTTTGAGATTGGTAAATATATATGCAAAAAGACATCCGGCTCTCGCCGGATGTCTTTTTGTGCGGTGCGTGCGGGTCGTCGGGGACGCCGACCCCTACGGATGCATAGCACGGCACGGTGTGTGTTGGGTGGGACGATGCGGGCATCGTCCTGTGCGTTTATTCCGAGGTTTTTACTTTGCTTTCGCTGCCGTGGCCAGAGCGGCAATGTCTCCCACGCCGTTCAGGACGGCGCTGGGGCGGTAGGCATACGTCCGGAGGGTGTCCATGGTGGAAACGCCGGAGAGGACCAGCACCGTGGACATGCCGCTCTCCAGACCGGAGATGACATCGGTGTCCATGCGGTCGCCCACCATCACCGCCTCGGCGGAGTGACAGTGCAGCATGCGCAGACCCGTGCGCATCATGAGCGGGTTGGGCTTGCCGCAGAAGTACGCCTGCCGGCCGGTGGCCATTTCAATGGGGGCGATGAGCGCCCGACAGGCGGGGGCAATGCCGTTTTCAATGGGGCCGGACACATCGGAATTGGCACCGATGAGCTTGGCGCCGGCCATGACCAGATTGGTGGCCTTGGTGAGAGTGTCCAGCGAGTAGCTGCGCCCCTCCCCCACCACCACATAGTCGGGGTTCACGTCGTTCATGGTGATGCCGGCGTCATAGAGGGCGTTGAGCAGACCAGCCTCGCCGATGGCAAACACGGAGCACCCGGGCGCCTGCTCCTTCAAAAACGCAGCCGTGGCCAGAGCGCTGGTGTAGAAATGCTCCTCGGACACGTCCAGCCCCATGCGCGCCAGCTTCTGCTGCAGCTCTCGGGGCGTATAGCCGCTGTTGTTGGTGAGAAACAGGAACTCCTTGTCCTCATCGTGGAGCCACTGGATGAACTCGGCCACCCCGGGCAGGATACGGTTGCCGTGATAGATCACGCCGTCCATATCGCATATGAAGCCCTTTTTCTCGTTAAAATCTACTTTACAGGGTGTAAGGCTCATGCGGCACCCTCCTTCCCTATTTTTTATACAGTATACCACAAAAAGCAGCGCCGTTCCACCAAGAGGATGTTAAATCCATATTAAATCCATCAGTTTTTCAGGCTCTGCAGCGGGGCGGGGATGCGGCCGCCGCGGGCGATGAAGGCGGCGGAGGATGCCTCGTGCACCGGCATCACCGGCGCGGAGCCAAGCAGGCCGCCCATCTCGATCATGTCGCCTACGCGCTTACCCTCCACGGGGATGATGCGCACGGCGGTGGTCTTGCTGTTGACCATGCCCACGGCGGCCTCGTCGGCAATGATGGCGGAGATGGTCTCGGCGGTGGTGTCGCCGGGGACGGCGATCATGTCAAGCCCCACGGAGCACACGCAGGTCATGGCCTCCAGCTTGTCGAGGGTCAGGGTGCCGCTGAGGGCTGCGGCGATCATGCCCTCGTCCTCGGACACGGGGATGAAAGCGCCGGAGAGGCCGCCCACATGGGACGATGCCATGACGCCGCCCTTTTTCACGGCGTCGTTCAGCAGGGCAAGCGCCGCCGTGGTGCCGTGGGTGCCGCAGACTTCCAGCCCCATTTCCTCCAGAATGCGCGCCACGCTGTCCCCCACCGCCGGCGTAGGCGCCAGAGAGAGATCCACGATGCCAAAGGGCGTGCCCAGACGGCGGGACGCCTCGGCGGCCACCATCTGCCCCATGCGGGTGATCTGGAAGGCCGTCTTTTTCACCGTTTCCGCCACCACGTCAAAGGGGGCACCCTTCACGCTTTGCAGGGCGTGGTACACCACGCCGGGGCCGCTGACGCCCACGTTGATGACGCTGTCCGCCTCGCCCACGCCGTGGAAGGCGCCGGCCATGAAGGGGTTATCCTCCACGGCGTTGCAGAACACCACCAGCTTGGCGCAGCCCAAGCCCTCCTGCTCGCGGGTGAGGTGGGCGGTCTGCTTGATGATGCGGCCCATGCGGGCTACGGCGTCCATGTTGATGCCCGCCTTGGTGGAGCCGACGTTTACACTGGAGCAAACGAAATCCGTTTCCGCCAGCGCTCGGGGAATGGCGCGAAGCAGCAGCTCGTCCCCCCGCGCAAGCCCCTTCTGCACCAGAGCGGAAAAGCCGCCGATGAAGTTCACGCCGCAGGTCTTGGCCGCCCGATCCATAGTCAGGGCAAAGGGCACCAGATCCTCCGTGTCGCAGGCACCGGCCACCAGCGCCATGGGGGTGACGGAGATGCGCTTATTGACGATGGGGATGCCGAACTCGCTCTCGATGTCGCGACCCGTCTGCACGAGATGCTCGGCGTAGCGGGTGATCTTGTCATAGATCTTGTCGCAGCAGCGCTTGGGATCCTCGCTGATGCAGTCCAGCAGGGAGATGCCCATGGTGATGGTGCGGATGTCCAGATGCTGCTTGTCGATCATATTGATGGTGTCGAAAATGCTGCTTAAACTCAACATACGGCCACCTCTTTACAGCTTGTGCATGGCATCGAAGATGTCCTCCCGCTGGATGCGGATGGACAGGCCGCGCTCCTCGCCGTACGCCTTCATTTCCTTGCTCAAACAGTCAAACGCCGTGGTACACAGCGCCAGATCCACCACCATCATCATGGTGAAATAGCCCTCCATGATGGTCTGGCTGATGTCCAGCACGTTGATGCTGTAGTCCGCCAGACGGTTGCAGACGCCGGCTATGATGCCCACCTGATCTTTTCCCACTACGGTCACGATCGCTTTCATATTTTCTTTCACTCCATTTCATCCAAAGTAAGGGCCATGCTGCCCAAAAAGTTGTCGCAGAAGTATTTCAGCTCCGGCAGATCCATTTTGTCCAGCGCCTGTCGGGTCTGCTGCGCCGCCAAGCGGAACTCGCCGTTACCGGCCTTCATCTCCTCCAGACACTTGATGTGGGCGGAGAGCTTGTCCGCCGCCTTCACCAGCTCCTCCACCTCCGGATCCGAGGGGCGCAGCACCTCCTCATAGGCAGGCTGCAGCTCCCGAGGCAGCATGTGCAGGAGCTTCTCGCAGGCCACCTGCTCCACCTGCTTGTAGGAGTCCCGTATCTGGGGATTATAATACTTGATGGGGGTGGGCAGGTCGCCGGTGAGGATCTCCGGCGCGTCGTGATACAGCGCCGCCGCGGCCACCGCGCCCTCGTCCACGCAGCCGCCGAAGCAGCGGTTGCGGATGACGGCCAGAGCATGCGCCAGCACCGCCACCTGATGGCTGTGCTCCTGAATGTTCTCGGTGTAGCTGTTGCGCATGAGCGCCCAGCGGTTGATAAAGCGCATGCGGTTGATATAGGCAAAAAAGTGGCTCACGGCAAGATCTCTCCTTTCAAAACGCTCCCGTCCACGCCGGTGACGCGCACGGAGCGCAGGCAGTTGTGCAGGTTTTCGCCCGCAGCGGCCACCTCCATATAGTTGGGGGCGTGCCCCACAAAGCAGCCGTCCTCCCCCGCCTGCTCGAAGAGCACGGGGAAGGTCTGCCCCACGCAGGAGCGCAGATATTTTTCATGAAGCTCGGCGGCGACCTGACCGGCACGGGCGGCGCGCGCTTCCTTCACGGACTTGGGCACCTGCTCCATGGCGGCGGCGCGGGTGCCGGGGCGGATGGAATAGGGAAACACATGGATCTGCGCAAATGCGCAGCGGCGGAGGAAGGCCAGCGTTTTTTCAAACTCCTCCTCCGTTTCCCCGGGGAAACCGGTGATGAGATCCGTGGTGACGGCCACGCCGGAAAAATACGCACGCAGCAGCGCCACGGACTCGAGGTAGCGGGCGGCATCATAGCGGCGGTTCATGCGGCGGAGGGTCTCGTCGCAGCCGGACTGGAGGGACAGGTGGAAATGGGGACAGAGATTTTTGAGCCGTGCTGCACGGCGGCAGAAATCCTCTGTAATAGTCCGCGGCTCCAGACTGCCAAGGCGCAGGCGCATATCGCCGGCGGCCTCCGACACCGCCTCCAAAAGGTCGACGAGGCTCTGCTCGCCGGACAGATCCTGCCCCCAGGAGGAGATCTCGATGCCGGTGAGAACCACCTCGCGGTACCCCTCCGCCGCCAGCTGCTCCGTCTGCCGCACCGCCTCGGCCACAGGCAGGGAGCGCACGGGGCCGCGGGCAAAGGGGATGATGCAGTAAGAGCAGAAATTGCGGCAGCCGTCCTCCACCTTCAGCATGGCGCGGGTGCGGCTCATCTGACCGCCGGCGGGCAAAACCTCGAACTCGTGGCGATGGAGCGCATCGTCCACCAGCACGCGCTGCCTTTTCTCCTCCGCTGCCGCGAGAAGCTGCCGCAGGAACTCCATGCGCTGACCGGTGCCGCCCACAAGGTCGATGCCCAGCGCCGCCACCTCGTCGGTATGGGTCTGGGCATAGCAGCCGCAGGCCGCCACGATGGCGTGGGGGTTCATTTTTTTAGCCCGACGGATCATCTGGCGGGATTTTTTGTCACTGACGGTGGTGACGGAGCAGGTGTTGATGATATAGGCATCCGCCGGCTCCTCAAACGCCACCAGCTCGTGTCCCTGCGTCGTAAGCTCTTGCTCCATGGCCTGGGTCTCGTACTGGTTGACCTTGCAGCCGAGGGTATATAGGGCGATTCGCATGGGTTTTCTCCTTGCACTTTGTCGATTTATCCATTATAATATATCTTTGCATTCCATTATAATCTATCTTCTGTTCGCTGGCAAGTGTCCGGCGGAGGAAATGAGGTGTTTTTCTTGCATTATTTGGACAATGCCGCCACCACGCTGGTGCCGGAGGAGGTCGTGCAGGCCATGGCGGAGGCGCTGCGCCGTCACAGCGGCAACCCCTCCTCCCAGTACCCCTTCGGACAGGACGGGAAGGACATCGTTGAAGGCGGGCGGGCGGTCATCGCCAAGGCGCTGGGCTGCGACAAGGAGCGGCTGTTTTTCACCTCCTGCGGCACGGAGAGCGACGTGTGGGCCATCCGCAGCGCCGTGTGGTACGGACGGCACAGGGGAAAGCACATCATTACCACCGCCGTGGAGCACAGCGCCGTGCTGGAGACCTGCAAATGGCTGGAGACGGAGGGCTGCCGCGTGACCTATCTGCAGCCGGACAAAACCGGCATGGTGTCGGCGCAGCAGGTTCGGGAGGCGCTGCAGGAGGACACGGTGCTGGTGAGCATGATGCTGGTGAACAACGAGACCGGCTGCGTGTTCCCCGTGGCGGAGGTGGCCAAGCTGCTGCGGGAGGCGGGCAGCGCCGCCCTGCTGCACTGCGACGCCGTGCAGGGGTTTCTGGAGGTGCCCTGCGACCCCGTGGGCTGGGGCGTGGACCTCATGAGCCTGTCGGGACACAAGCTGGGCGGCCCTAAGGGCATAGGGGCGCTCTATATCAGCCCGAAATTGCGGAATTTCCGTCCTCTGCTCACCGGCGGCGGGCAGGAGCAGGGTCTGCGCTCCGGCACGGAGGCCACGGCGCAGATCGCGGGCTTTGCCAAGGCCGTGGAGCTGCGGATGGAAAACCACGAGGAGAAGCTCCGGCACATGGCGGAGATGAAGGCGCTGTGCCTGAAGAAGCTGCTGACCATTCCCAATGTTGTGGCCGTGGGCGGCGGCACGGCGCCCCACATTCTGGCCGTGTCTTTGCAGGGGTATCCCAGTGGCAACATCGTAACCGATCTGGGCAGGCAAGGCATCTGCATTTCCGCAGGCTCCGCCTGCCACAAGGGAAAGAGCAGCCATGTGGTGGCGGCGCTGGGACTTCCGAAGCGCACGGCGGCGGGGGTCATACGCATCAGCTTTTCCCCCGACACCGGATCGGAGGACATCGAAGCGCTGTATGAGGCGCTGCGGAAGCATCAGGCGGAGAGATGCGCCATGCTGTGAGCGGAATATGCCCCCGCTGCAAGAAGGGCGGTTCAGGGGGTACGGATCGCCGCACCGATGTACGCACCGGTGCGCAATGACAGGCCATTTGTGGGGGCAGCGCAAGCGGGGCGTCGGGGACGCCGCCCCCTACGAAAGCATAGCAAGAGGGGCGGCGGTTATCGGGCGGGACGATGCGGGCATCGTCCCCTACGCAGAGTATGGAGGTGCGGTGCGTGGGGAAATACGGATTGCCACACCAGTGACGTCGGTCACTGGTTCGCAATGACACATTTTGCAAAGTGCGGGGCGTTTGCCGGCGGGACGATGCGGGCATCGTCCCCTACGGATCGCTGCAAGGAAATGCGGCGAGGGTCTCGGCAATTATGTTTTGATTTTTCTTTTTTCAAGGAGTTTTTATGTCTATTTTGATTCGGCGGGAACAGGGGTTTTATCGGCGGCTCATGCGGCTGAGCATGCCCATTGTCCTGCAAAATCTTATCACTTTTTCTCTGGGGCTTATTGACACGTTCATGGTCAGCCAGCTGGGCAACACCGAGATGGCCGCCGTGACGGCCGCCAACGTGCCGGTGTTTCTGCTCATTTCCATCGTGTTCGGCGTGCAGAGCGGGCTGGGCATTCTGGTGAGCCAGTACTGGGGCAAGCAGGACATGAAGAGCATCAGCCGCTCCATCGGCGTGGCCGCTGCGGTGGGCGTGGCGGTGGCCACGGTGCTGGCGGCGGTGCTGTTTTTGTGGCCGGTGCAGATCATGGATCTGCTGTCAAACAACCATGAGCTGTCTATTTTGGGCGCGCCGTATCTGAAGCTCATCGGCATCTCCTATATTTTCAACATGCTCTCCTCCGTGTATGCCAGCGCCCAGCGCAGCGCCGAGAATCCCAGCTTCGGCATGAAGCTGTTCGGCGCCTCCACGCTCATCAACACGGGGCTGAACTACCTGCTGATTTTCGGCAAGCTGGGCTTTCCCATGCTGGGCATTCAGGGGGCGGCCATCGCCACCCTTTGCTCCCGCATCTGCGAATTTCTCATCTGCGTGGTGTACGCCCTGCGGGACAAACGCATCCGGATGCGGTGGGCGGCCTTTTTCCGCCCGGGCTGGGACATGCTGCGGCGGTTTCTCAAATACGCTTCTCCGGTGGTGCTGAACGAGGCCGGGTGGGGGCTTGGCAACAGTTTGCTGACGGTGATACTGGGCTACACGGAGAACTCCGTGGAAATGCTGGCGGCCAACGCAGTGATGGGGAACCTGAACAGGCTCTTCCTGGTGTTCTGCTTCGGTCTGGGCGCCGCCACGGCGGTGCTGGTGGGCAAGGCCATAGGTGAAGGGCAGAACGAGGAGGAGGTCATGTCCCTGAGCAATGCGCTCTTGCGGTTTACCATCGTGTCCGGCGCCGTGCTGGCGGTCATAGCGCTGGCGCTGCTGCCCTCGCTGTTCACGCCGGTGGTCTTCCCGCTGTTTAAGCTCTTCGGCGAGTCCGCCGCCATTGCAACGGCGCTGGCCGTGACGGGCTTTGCCTCCATTCCCCTCCACGCCTACTCCATCACCAGCATCACAGGCGTGCTGCGCTCCGGCGGCGATGTGATATGGAGCGCTGCGCTGGATCTGGCGCCTCAGTGGATCATCTGCCTGCCGCTGACGGCGCTGTGCGCGCTGGTGCTGAAAACCGGCATCTGGCCCATTGCGCTGGCCATGCAGACGGAATCCATGGTGAAGATCCCCCTGTGCATCTATCGGGTGCGCAGCCGCAAGTGGATCCACGACGTCACCGTGTCCCGAGGGGAGGAACTATGAAAAGCCTTTTTGTCTGCCCCCTGTGCGGCAAAGCCCTCACGCGGACGGAGAAAAGCTGCGTCTGTCCCGCCGGACACAGCTTCGACCTGGCCAAAGAGGGCTACTGCCATCTCCTGCCAGCGAACCGGAAGCACTCCAAGGCGCCGGGGGACGACAAGGATATGGCCGCCGCCCGCTCCGCCTTTCTCTCCAAGGGGTACTATGCGCCGCTGCGGGAGGAGCTGTGCCGTCTGGCCGTTTCCATGACGGGAAATGCGCCCACGGTGCTGGACGCCGGCTGCGGCGAGGGGTACTACACCGGCGGCATATACGGCGCGCTGCTGGCGGCCGGCAAGCAGGTGCGCATGGCCGGCACGGACATCTCCAAATTCATCCTGCGGCGGGCGGCCAAGCGGGAAAAGGACATTGAGTTTGCCGTGGCCTCATCGTATCACCTGCCGGTGGCGGACGGGAGCGTGGATCTGCTCCTCAACTGCTTTTCGCCGCTGGCGCTGGAGGAGTTTCGCCGTGTGCTGCGGCCGGAGGGCGTGATGCTGTATGTCGTTCCGTCGGAAAAGCACCTGTGGGAGCTGAAGGAGGTGCTCTACGATGAGCCGTACCCCAACGAGGTGAAGCAGACCCCCTACGAGGGCTTTTCCTACGCGGAGATACGCCACGTGGAGCGGGTGATCCACCTGCCCTGTCAGGAGGACATTCACGCCCTGTTTCAAATGACCCCCTACTGCTGGAAGACCCCCAAGGCGGGGGTGCTGCGGCTGGCGGCCCTCAGAGAACTGGACTGCCGCATCAGCTTTGACATCCATGTTTTCCGCAGGTCAGGGGAAAAATAAGTTGTATTTTTGGAAAAAACATGGTATTCTACATTCGCTGCGCTGTTTGAGGGGCGCAGCGGATGTTTATATTTGAGGAAAAAATGAGGAGAAAAGCAAATGAACGAGAAAAAGACGCCACGGGCGGCGGCGCTGCTGCCCATTGCGGTGTTTCTGGTGCTGTATCTGGGACTGGGCATCGTGCTGGAATATGTGCTGAAGGTGAAAATGGGCTTTTACCAGATCCCCATTGTGGTGGCCTTTCTGGTGGCCATTCTGGTGGCGTGCCTGCAAAACCGGAGCATTCCCTTTGACGAAAAGCTGGCGCTCATGGGGCAGGGCATCGGCGACAAGAACATCGTGACCATGATCCTGATCTTTTTGGCAGCGGGCGTTTTCGTGGGCGTCACCGGACGCAGCAGCGCCGAGGCGGTGGCCTACTTCCTGCTGTCCATTGCGCCGGCCAAGCTGGCGGTGGCGGTGCTGTTCGTGGTGGCGTGCTTCGTGTCCATGGCCATGGGCACCAGCGTGGGCACCATCACCCTGCTGACCCCCATCGCCGTGGCCGTGGCCAAGGATTCCGGCTTCAGCCTGCCGCTGTGCGTGGCGTCCGTCATGGGCGGCAGCATGTTCGGCGACAACCTGTCGTTTATCTCCGACACCACCATTGCCGCCTGCTCCACCCAAGGCTGCCAGATGAAGGAGAAGTTCCGCGCCAACTTCAAGATCGCGCTGCCGGCGGCGCTGGCCGCGCTGGCGCTCATCATCGTTATCTCCCTGCAGGCGGATGTGGTGCAGACCCCCTCCGGCGACCACAACCTGCTGCTGCTCATCCCCTATGTGCTGGTGCTCATCGGCGGCATTGTGGGGCTGAACGTGTTCGTGGTGCTGCTGGTGGGCATTGCCGCCGGAGCTGCCATTACCCTGGCCACAGGGCAGGTGACGGCCATGGAGCTGATGGCCAACATGGGCTCGGGCGTCAGCGATATGTTTGAAACGATTTTGGTGACGCTGCTGGTGTCTTCGCTGTGCGGGCTTATACGGGCTTACGGCGGATTTGACGCGTTGCTGGCGGCCATTCACAAAATGTTCCGGGGCAAGCGCGGCGGGCAACTGGGCATCGGCATTCTGGTGGGGCTGATGGACATTTCCACCGCCAACAACACCGTGGCCATCGTCATGGCCGGTCCCATCGCCAAGGAGATCGCCACGGAGTACGGCATCAGCCCCAAGCGCTCCGCCTCTCTGCTGGACACCTTCTCCTGCGTGTTCCAAGGCATCATCCCCTACGGCGCGCAGATGCTGGTGGCCATTTCCACCTGCGCCACTCTGGGCTTTGCCATCAGCGCTTTCGACATTATTCCGCTGCTGTTTTACCCCATGCTGCTGTGTGTTTCCAGCCTACTGTTTATTGCGTTTGACAGGAAGTAAAATGGAATAAAATAAATCATCCCCAAGGGAACGGGTCGGTTCCTTTGGGGGTGTTTTTTATGCGCATTTTTACGCGCACGCATGATAAGATGTCGGTGCAGGGGGAGGACGGATCGCCACGTCGCTGCGCCCCTCACAATGACACTTTTTAGTGCATTTCGATGGCCGGCGGGCGGGCGCAGGGGTCGCCCCTACGGATAATATAGGGCTGGTGCAGGGGTATTACGGATTGCCACGTCGCTGCGCTCCTCGCAATGACATTTTGAAAAAGCATTGCAATGGAAGGCGGGAGGAGGGCACCCCGCCCTGCGGAGGGGATGCAAGGTGTATCGGGTGGGATAGAACCCCGTCCCTGCGGGTGCATAGCAAGGGATGCGGTGGGGTATTTTATAAAATGCAGCAAGACGGAGTCGGGACTCCGCCTTGCTGTTTTGGGTTCATTTACTTTTATTTTGCCTTTTTGGCAGCTTCGCGGCCGGCGCGGAAGGCCTTGAGATTCAGCTCCCTGACCTTGGCAGGCACGGTTTCCGCCACGACCGCCTCCCAGTCGATCTCCGGACAGCCGAGACTATCGCACATGGCGCCGAAGAGCACCACGTTCATACACTTGGCATTGCCAAGCTCGATGGCAATGTCGCTGGCGGGAACGGCGATGGTCTTGAAGGTTCTGGCCATGGCCTCGATGCAGCCCTCGGGATACTCCTCCTGACCGGCGGCGATGGTGGTGGACTTGATGGCATAGTCATTGATGACGGCCACGCCCTCAGGCTTGAGGAACTCGGCGTAGCGCACGGCTTCCATCTTCTCCAGCGCCACCATGATGTCGGCCTCGCCGCGGCCGAACACGGGGCCGTAGACCTTGTCGCCCCAGCGGACCTGGGTGGACACGCTGCCGCCGCGCTGCGCCATGCCGTGGACCTCGCTCTGCTTGACATCGTAGCCGGCCTTCATGAAGCCGTTGGACATAATTTTGGAAATGAGGATGGCGCCCTGACCGCCAACACCCACCAGCAATGCACTTTTCACATTAGACATATTACTTTTCCTCCTTTTCGATGGCGTCAAAGGGGCAGGCCTGGGCGCAGACGGTGCAGCCAACGCACTGGGTGCGGTCGATGAAGGCCTTGCCGTTCTCCATGGAGATGGCGGGGCAGCCCACCTTCAGGCAGCTCTTGCAGCTGCGGCACTTGTCGGCGTTCACCACGCACATGCCGTTTTCGTGCTTCATGCGCTTGATGAGCAGGCAGGGACGGCGGGTGACGATGGCGGGGTGCCTGCCGTCCTTGAGCGCGGCTACGGCGTCGTCCACCGTTTTCTTCATGGCGGCCAGATCCTGGGGATCCACGGTGTAGATGGGGTCATAACCATAGGCGGCGAAGACCTTTTCCACGCTGATCATGTTGGTCTCCTGCCCCATGAGGGTGTAACCGGTGCCGGGGTTATCCTGATGGCCGGTCATGCCGGTGATGCGGTTATCCAGCACGCAGGGAATCATGTTGCCCTTGTTATAAATGATCTCGGCGGCGCCGGTCATGCCGGAGTGGAAGAAGGTGGAGTCGCCCATGACGCCGAAGACCACCTTGTCGGTGACGCCCTCGCGCTCGAAGCTCTTGGCCATGCCCATGCCGGCGGAGAAACCGCCGCCCATGCAGATGCAAACGTCCATGCAGTTCAGCGGGGGCGCAAAGCCCAGGGTATAGCAGCCGATGTCGCCGGTGACGACATAGTTCTTGTTCTTGGACAGGGTGTAGAAGAATCCGCGGTGGGGGCAGCCGGGGCACAGAGCCGGAGGACGCTTGGCCACCTGCACGTCGGTGATGGTCTTATAGTCGGTCTTGATGCCCAGCACACGCTCGCGCACCAGCTCGGTGTTCAGCTCGTACATATTGCCGGTGAGCTCCTTGCCGACGCACTCGATGCCGGCGGCCTTGATCTCGTTTTCCATGAAGGGATCCAGCTCCTCGATGACATAGAGCTTTTCCACCTTGGCGGCAAAGTCGCGGATGAGGTTCATGGGCAGAGGATAGGTCAGACCCAGCTTCAGGAAGGAAGTGCCCTCGGGGAAGACCTCCTTGGCGTACTGGTAGCTGATGGAGGCGGTGATGACGCCCACCTTGCCGTCGCCCAGCTCCACCTTGTTCAGGCCGTTTTCCACGGCGGTGGTGCAGCCGTACTCCTCCAGCTTTTTCAGGCGCTCCTCCACCAGAGGATGGTTCATATAGGCGTTGGCGGGGGCGCAGATGTACTTGCGGGTGTTGCGGGCATAAGTGGGGGCGACGTGCTCCGTGCGCTCGCCGAACTCCACCAGACCCTTGCTGTGGCAGACGCGGGTGGTGGTGCGGTAGAGCACGGGGGTGTCGAACTGCTCGGAAATGTCGCAGGCCAGGGAAACGAAGTCCTTACACTCCTGGGCGTCGCTGGGCTCCACCATGGCGATCTTGGCGGCGCGGGCATAGTGGCGGTTATCCTGCTCGTTCTGGGAGGAGTGGCAGGAGGGGTCATCGGCGGTCACAACGATGTAGGCGCCGTTCACGCCCATGTAGCCGGCGGTGAACAGGGGGTCGGCGGCCACGTTCAGACCCACCATTTTCATGGTGCAGAAGGCGCGGGAGCCGGCCACGGAAGCGCCGTAGGCCACCTCGGTGGCAACCTTCTCATTGGGCGCCCACTCGCAGTAGACGTCCTTGCCGTACTGGGGCAGATTTTCCAGGATCTCCGTGCTGGGCGTTCCGGGATAAGCGGAACAGACCTTGATACCGGCTTCATAGACGCCACGGGCGGTAGCCTCGTTACCGGACATCAGATGTTTCATAGCTTTTTTCCACCTTTCATATAAACTGTCGAGAAAACTTCGTTTTCTCCGACAAAGAGTTTGCAGTCTGCTGCGCGCATAATTTTGCCGCCTTGCGGCAAAATTCCACACTTGCAGCCTGAGAGGTATTTTCTCTCACGCGCATGTCGCAAGAGAAAATGATTTGAATTTTTCGCGTCTGCGGACGCGAACTCTGCGAGGCGCTTAATACACGCCGGCCTCCTGCTCCCCATGGAGCACGCGCAGCGCGCCCTCGGCCAGAGAGCGCATCTCCTCCTCGCCGGGCATGCGGATAATGGGCGCGATCTTGCTGACATACTTGGAAATATCGTCGCAGAAGAACTCCTCATAGGCCATGCCGGCGGTGTAGACGATGGCGTCCACGTCAAAATGCAGCACGGCGGCCATGGCGCCGATGTCCTTGGCCAGCTGGTAGACCAGCGCTTCATAAGCCTGCACGAACTTGGGATCCTTCTCCACGACTTTGGCGCAGATCTCGCGGAAATCCGTGGTGCCCACATAGGAGTACATGCCCGACTGGCGGCCGAGGATCTTCTTCACTTCGTCCTTGGTCTTGCCGCTGAAGCAGTAGTTTATGAGGGCGTTCACCGGCAGAGCACCGCCGCGATCCAGCCCCATGGCGCCCTCGTCCTTCACGTTGAACACATCCACCACGCGGCCGTTCTGATGCGCCGCCACGGACACGCCGCCGCCCAGATGGCAAACCACGAGATTGGCCTCCTCGTACTTCTTGCCCAGCATGGCGGCCGCCTTGCGGCCCACGGCCTTCTGGTTCAGCGCGTGGAACTGGCACAGGCGGCGCATTTCGGCAAAGCCGGTGTAATGCGCCACCTCGGTCATCTCGTCCACACAGACGGGATCCACAAAAAAGGCGGGAATGCCCACCATGTCGCCGATCTTACGCGCCAGATAGGCGCCCAGATTGGAGGGGTGCTCCCCGTAGGGCGCCTGCTCCACGTCACGCATAACGGCGTCGCTGACGGCGTAGGTGCCGGAGGGAATGGGACGGTACAGGCCGCCCCGACCGCACACGGCGTCAAAATCGGACAGCTGATAGCCGCTCTCCGCCACCGCGTCCAAGATCGCCTGCCGGCGGTAGTCCGCCTGGTCGATGACCCGCTCAAACCGATCCAGCTCCTGCGCGGAGTGGTCGATGCCCTTTTTGAACACCTGCTTATCCTCGTCGAACACGGCGATCTTCGTGGACGTTGCGCCGGGGTTGATGACCAAAACCTTCATCCGTTTCTCCTCCTCGTTCTGTCTTTCATTTTACATAAGGCTCGGCGGCAAAATGCCGAATGTTTCACCGAATAGTTTAATGAATATTATTATTATAGTCGCCCGTAAGGGCTTTTGTCAATGCTCCGGCAGCTATTTTACGAATCTTGGCAGAACAGACAAAAAGAGTGAGCCAATGCTGGTGAAAACAGCATCGACTCGTTCTTTTATTGCGATGAGGGCGCGTCGGCAGCCTCTCCTTCCCTTTTGCGCAGCCTGATAAGCAGCACGGCCGCCAGCGCCATGGACAAAAGAGCGATGACCTGCGACACCGACAGCCCCAGCACAAAGCCCCGATAGGCGTCCCCCCGCAAAAATTCAAGACCGAAGCGAAGGAGGCCGTAGGCCAGCAGGTACACCGCCAGCATCTTTCGGCCGTCCGCCCGTTTTGCCCCCATGCAGGCGAGGGCAATAAACAGCAGCATGGCGCCCGCCGCCTCATACAGCTGCACAGGCAGAAGCGGCACGCCGGCGGGAGCGATCTCGGAGCGAGAAAAAACTACGCCCCACTTCTCCGACGGCTTGCCGTAGCAGCAGCCCACGCAGAAACAACCCGCGCGACCCAGACTGTGGATGAGCGGCACGGCCGGCAGGAGGATATTCAGCAGCTTTTCCGCGGGAACTCTTGCCCCGCGGGCATAGAGCCACACCGCCGCGACGGCGCCGTACAGCCCGCCGAAGAAGACAAAGCCGGCGTATAAATATTTCTCCAAGAATGCGCTCGTTTTCGTCCAAAGATACGGCAGATCCGCCCCCAGCTCCGGCAGGACCGTAAGGAGAAACAGGAGCTTTGCCCCCACGAATGCGCCCACGATGCCGTAGACAAAGGCCAGCTCCGCATCCGCCACCAGCTCCGGATACCTTTTTTCCGCCTGTTTCATATATAAAACGGCCAGAAGCACCCCCACGCCGGCCAGAAGGCCGTACATGGGGACGGGGCGGGACAAAATTTCAATATATGGCAGCATAAGACCTCCTAAAAACAAAAAAACAGATACGCCGCACGCAAGCGCAGCGTATCTGTCCGTTCGGTGCTTACAGATTTTTGAACAGATCGTCAAAAGCGCCGGAGGCACCCGCAGAGCCGATGGCACCAGCGCAGGCAATGCAGGCCACAAAGAAGATGGCGCCGCCGATGAGACCGATGAGGGACAGCACGAAGCCCGCCGTCTGCATGCCGCCGGTGAAGCCCTCCTTCTTGGCGTTGCCGGAGAGGATCAGACCCACGATGCCCAGAATGACGGACACCAGCGCAGAGTAGCCAAAGAACCACAGTGCCACCGCAATAATGCCCAGCACCATGCTGGCGGTCGCCGCGCCCTTGCCGGGGATCTTGTTGTTATTGTTTTCCATTTTTTCGATTCCTTTCTCTCTAATTTGCAATAGGGTGTAAGCCAATTATAGATAAAATTCATCTAAAAGTCAATAGATAATATTTATCTGTACTACTATAAGGGCAAACTTTTTAAGGAGTGGTTTGCCGTATGGAAAACCGGATCCGCGATCTGCGGGAGGATCACGATCTGACGCAGCAGCAGGTGGCCGACGCAATAGGCATAACGCAGCGGAAATACAGCTATGTGGAGACCGGTCAGCAGCAGCTCACCGCCGACATCCTCATCAAGCTGGCGGATTTTTACGACGTGAGCATCGACTATATCCTGCGGCAGACGCAAACGCCCAGGCGGCTCAAGTGAGCGAACAGAAAAGCGGAGGACACCCGTCCCCCGCTTTTTTATGCTTTTATTCCGTCTGCAACCCCCGCAGCAGGGCGTCGGCCATGCGGCGTCCCTGTCGGGCGACGTCAAAGCCCTCTCGGTAGATGCGCCACTCAAAGAGCGTGCCCCGATGCAGCACCACCAGATCCTCCACCACCTCGTCGGGGTCGCGGGACGGGTGGATGCTGCCCTCCTGCTGACACTGATCCACCAGCTCCCGCAGCAGGCGATAGTACACGCGCTTGTCGCTCTTTTGCAGCACGCCCTGCTCCGGATAGCGCAGGCCGTGGATGAAGGCCTTGTAGAGCACCTCGTCCCGCGCGCTGATCTCCAGGGACTTGCCCACAAAGTCCAGCAGCTTGTCCCGTCCGGAGGCGGTTTTGTCCGCAAGGTACGCCTCCTCCAGCTCCGTATACGCCTGATCCACCATCTGGGTCACCTGGATGGCCAGCTCATCCTTGCTTTTGAAATAATGGTATATGTTGCCCACGGAGCAGCCCACCGCCTGGGCGATCTCCTCCACGGACACGTTTTCAAACCCCTCCTGATTGAAAAGGCTCAGCGCTGTGCTCTGAATTTTTGCCCGCATTTCCAGCGCCTGCCGCTTTCTGGGGGTCAGTTCTTTCTTCATGGTCATTCCTGCCCTTGTTAAGTTTTTGTCTATGATACCCGACCGGAACGGGAATGTCAAGCCGCACAGACCCGAAGGACGGGAAAAGTTCTGCGGGGGTACTGGTAATTTCCCATGCGAGCGTGTATAATAGGAAAAACGCTATCGAAAGGGGAATTGGTCCCATGGAAGAATCACGCAGTTTCGGCTACCTGTGCCCCCACTGCAAAAAGCCCGTGCTGGCGCAGCGGACACGCTTTGCCCTGTCTGCCGCCGCCGTGCGGATAGAATGCGAATGTGAAAAATCCGAGCTGCGGGCGGAGACCGACGGGCTGCGCTTTCGCCTGTGGGTGCCCTGCGGCCTGTGCGGCGAAACGCACCAGGCCGAGGTGAGCAGCGAGGCCATGCTGGACGGCCGCGGCGTGGGGCTGGCCTGCCCCAAAACAAAGCAGCTGTGCTGCTACATAGGCCGGCAGGAGCAGGTGGAAAAAGCCATGCAGGAGCTGGAGCTGCGGGCGGAAAAAGACCGCTGCGAGACCCCCGAGGCCTTCACGGACAACGTCATCATGTACGAGGTGCTCTCGGAGCTGAAGGACATTGCCGCCCGGGGCGGCATAAGCTGCACCTGCGGCTGCCGGGAATACTCCATCGCCGTGCATCGGGGGGCGGTGGATCTCATCTGCAAGGACTGCGGCGGAAAGCTGCGCCTCCCCGCCGCCACGGACGAAGACCTCGACCGCCTGTGCTGCCAGATGAAGCTGACCATCCACGGCGTATAGAACCGGCAAAAATTCCTGTGGAATTTTCTGCCCAAAGGCTTGCAGCCTGCTGTGCGCATAATTTTGAGCTAAAGGCTCAAAATTCCACACTTGCAGCCTGAGAGGTATTTTTCCCCACGCACATGTCGCGGTGAAAAATGATTTTAATTTTTTGCCGCCTACGGACAGCAAACTCTGCGAGGCTTTTTGTGCCGCGCTTTCGGAAAGGGAGAAAAATAGTATGATCGAATTTCTCGCGCGGGTATTTATCCGCCATCGGGACGGCCTGTCCCCCAGCGCCCTGCGGCAGGCCTACGGCCAGCTCTGCGGCGCGGTGGGCATAGGGCTGAACCTGCTGCTGTTTGTGGGAAAGCTGTTCGCCGGCACCATCAGCGGCTCCATCGCCATCACTGCCGACGCTTTCAACAACCTGTCCGACGCCGGTTCGTCTTTGGTGACGCTGCTGGGCTTCCGGCTGGCAGGCCGCAAGCCCGATCCGGAGCATCCCTTCGGCCACGGGCGCATGGAGTACATCTCGGGTCTGGCGGTGGCGGGGCTGATCCTGCTGATGGGCGTGGAACTAGGGAAATCCTCGCTGAAAAAAATTCTCAGTCCGGAGGAGATCGTGTCCTCCCCGCTGGTGCTGGCCATTCTGGCTGTGTCCGTGGCGGTGAAGCTGTATATGTTTTATTATAACCGCTCCATCGGCAAAAAGATCAAGTCCGCCGCCATGAGCGCCACGGCCACCGACAGCCTCTCCGACGCCGTGAGCACCACCGCCGTGCTCATCGCCACGCTGGTGGGGCAGCTCACCGGCCTGAACATCGACGGCTGGGTGGGTCTGCTGGTGGCGCTGTTCATCCTGTTTTCCGCGTACAAGGCCGCCAAAGAGACCCTCTCGCCCCTGCTGGGGCAGACGCCGGATCCGGAATTTGTGGATCGCATCGAGCAGATCGTCCTGTCCTATCCCGAGGTGCTGAATATTCACGACCTCATTGTCCACGACTACGGCCCCGGGCGGGTGATGATCTCCCTCCACGCCGAGGTGTCCGCCGACGGCGACCTGCTGCAGCTCCACGATGTCATTGACAACGCCGAGCACCGGCTTAAAAAGGAGCTGGGCTGCATGGCTGTGATCCACATGGATCCCATCATCACAAACGATGCGCACACCGACGCCCTGCGCATGGCTGTGGCGGAAAAGGTGAAAGCTATCGACCCCCGCCTCACCATCCACGACTTCCGCATCGTCCCAGGCCCCACCCACACCAACCTGATCTTTGACGTTGTGGTGCCCTACGACGTGAAGCTAACCGCCGACGAGGTGCGCCGGCGCATCGGGGCGCTGGTGAAGGAGCTGGACGAGAATTATTTCGCCGTGGTGCAGGTCGACAACAGCTATGTCCTGTAAAACTTACTGCCCCCGACCGCGCGGTCGGGGGCTGCTTGAAAAAACGCATAATACAAAAAGCCTCGCAGAGTTTGCCGCCCGCAGGCGGCAAAAAATTAAAATCATTTTTCACCGCGACATGTGCGTGGGGAAAAATACTTCTCAGGCTGCAAGTGTGAAATTTTGCCGCCACGCGGCAAAATTATGCGCGCAGCAGACTGCAAACCTTTTGGCAGAAAATTCCGTAGGAATTTTCGCCAGTTTTATTCCCAGGTTTTCCAAACATCCGGACAGTAGCCCACGGTGGCCTGCCTGCCGTTGCGGACGATGGGCGCGTTAAACACCGCCGGACAGTCCGCAATGCGCTGATCCACCGCCTGGGGCGGCACATACTGCAAGCCCAGATCCTCGTAGGCATCGCATCGGGTGTCCACCAGCGCCTCAAAGCCCACCGCCGCCTTCACGCTGCGGTATTCGCCGAGGGACAGCCCCTTGGCGTAGAGGTCGATGTACTGGTATTTGATGCGGCGCTCCTTGAACCAGCGCTCGGCCTTTTTGCTGTCGTTGCTCTTTTTGGAGCCAAAGATCTGAATATTCACGGTCAATACCCCTTTGCTACTAAGAAATGGAGGAAACCCACGATGAACGAAGCCATCATGGAGCTGAAAAAACTGGTGGACGGGAGCGACAACATCGTCTTTTTCGGCGGCGCAGGCGTCAGCACGGAGTCCGGCATCAAGGACTTCCGCAGCGTGGACGGGCTGTACCGCCAGAAATTCAAGTATCCGCCGGAAACCATGCTCAGCCACACGTTTTTTGAGACCCACACGGAGGAGTTTTACGACTTTTACCGCAGCAAAATGCTGGCACTGGACGCCCAGCCCAACGCCGCCCACCGAAAGCTGGCGCAGTGGGAGCGGGAGGGCAAGCTGAAAGCCGTCATCACCCAGAACATCGACGGGCTGCACCAGAAAGCCGGCAGCCGCGAGGTGCTGGAGCTGCACGGGAGCGTCCTGCGCAACTACTGCCGCCGATGCGGCAAGTTCTACGGCGTGGAGGCCGTGGCCGCGTCCGCGGGCATCCCCCGCTGCGCCTGCGGCGGCATTATAAAGCCCGACGTGGTGCTGTATGAGGAGAGCCTCGACGAGGCTGTCATGGAAAAAGCCCTGCAATACATCGCAAACGCCGACATGCTCATCATCGGCGGCACCTCGCTGGTGGTATACCCCGCCGCGGGGCTGGTGCGGTACTATCGGGGCAGCAAGCTGGTGGTCATCAACAGGGACGCCACCGGTATAGATGCCGATGCCGCCCTCTGCATCAGCGCCCCCATCGGGGAGGTGCTGGGGCAATTATAACACGGTAGCCTTCCGGCCGCAAGTCCGGCGGGGCTTGCGGCCGGAAAGCAAAAAAAGATGACCCCCCCGGGGGTCATCTTTTTTTAATAGCTTTTAGGGCATCTTGCAAATCATATCGCCATCTATCTGGATGGACTCAGCCTGCGCCAAACTCTCACAATAAATAATCGTGTTTTCGCCACGCTTAATGTAGTGAGTGCCTGCGGCATATGCTGCGTACATATCGGTAGGAGACTCCGGAGTCACAGTCTTTCCGGCAACGGTAAGCGTGCAGTTCTCTGCCGTATTTCCCTCGAAAATGTCGTATCCATTATTGGCATCTGTATAGGTCGTACCAGTGATCATGCCAATCGTATTGGTTTCCCAGCCAGTTACTTCCAGCGTCACATTCTTGACACTACAATGTCTCACATAACCCATGTAATGCAGCCAGCCAGCAATACCGCCAACACATCTGCTGCCAACCAGCTTAATATTCTCGACCTCGCAGTCCAGCACGGCATCCTTCATTGTTTCGCTCATAAAGCCAACAATGCCGCCCACCTGCCGACCACCGACCACAGCGGATCCATTAGCACCCTTTACCGTGCAGTTTGTGATCTTGGGGTAACCATGTCCGGCGATAACTCCGAAGTAAGAAGAGTTGTAATTGGGATTGTAGCCGCTATTGGTCGTTACACCAATTTGAATCAAACCGTCCACATGGGCATTATCAATTTTGGTTGTAAAGCATTCACCGATCAATGCTGCAACAGCGGAGTTGCCGTATACAGAGGCGTTGTGAATTTTAATATTTTTAATAGCGGTCGCGCTGGAATTGCCAAACAGGCCAAATCCTACACCGGACTTATCTTCGCTATAAACCTTCAAATTGCTTACAGTATAGTTTCCACCGTCAAATGTACCGGTAAATCCATTGATAGGTGTCCACATGAATCTGCCCAGATCAACATTAGCAGTCAGCTTCACTGTATATCCTGCATATTTTGTCCCTGCATTGGTCTGCTTTGCAAACAGCGCCAGCTCCTCCGCAGAAGCGATAACCACCTCTTTGCCCGTTATAGGCGTGGCATATTCACTGGCAGCATAGGAAATCCAGTTGTTGTCATAGGTGTGCGTGAAGGGAGAGAATGTCGCGGACATCAGCGTAACCACGCCTGTTTCTGCATTGTAATAATACTGCTGATCTCTGACTACTTCAGCCTCAGAAGCCACAGCCATCATCTCATCGCTCCTATGATACAGCTTGAAGTTGCGCAGACCTTCACCCACATAAATTTCAACTTTTACAGGCTTATCATTGTTTTCCGCAAGGCCTTCCAGCTTCACTTCCAGAGTTCGTGCACCTTGGTCATTTCCCACCGTGAAATTAGAGGGGGTATCCGTTTCGGTGATCTTCAGTTCCAGATTCTTGGTGTTCTCATTCACCACAGCTTCAACGGGGACGGTCGCCTTGGCGATGGGGTCTACGCCGTTGTCCCGCTTCTCATGGGAAACCATAATGACTTCTTTTACGACCTTGTTGTCCTTCACTTCGACAGGAGCGGAAGCCTTAGCGTACTCGGCCTTTTCATCATACAGGTTGTCCTTGCTGTCGCTCTCCACGGTGTCCTGCTTGGCGTACACGGTGATGGAGATGCCGTCAATGGTCATGCCCTGATAGTGGTTGCTGGCGTCCTTCTGCATCTGCCCCTTGATGGTGAACTCCTTGCTCTGCCCCACAGCCAGCGGTACATCGGTGCCCAGCACATCGCTGTCCATAGTCCACTCGATGACCTTGTTCAGCTCGGCGTCGCCCTGGATGCCGGAGATGACTACCTTGTACTTCAGCGCCAGATTGCCCTCGTTCACGATGCGGAGCTTCGGCAGCTCATAGGTGCAGCCCGGCTCCCACAGGATCTGCGTGCCCTCAGCGGGGATCTTGCCCTCCACCAGGAACTGCAGGGTCTTGCCCTCGGCGCTCACCCATTTGCCGTCATTGCCCAGCATCTGCAAGGCCACATTCAGCTTGCCGGCCTCGATGCGGCTGACGGAGGTACTTGCGCTGTCGGTGAACCATGCAAAGGTGGTGCCGACGAGCATGGTCACGCACATGACCAGCGCCAGAACGCTGACCAGCAGTGACCGCTTGGTCGTGCTCTTTTTCATTTGCTCACATTCCTTTTTTCATAAATTTGGTTTTTTGCCCGCCGCCGACAAAAACAATTTCTTCTTGTTATACAAAAAGAAAAGAATCGCTGGCGATTCTTGCAAATTAACCATGGTTTGTACGTTTAATAATATCACAAGCATTTTCCGTTTGCAACCAAAATTTTTGTCGATTTTTCACGTTTTCCTTTTTCTTCCTGCGCCTGCCGCATATTCCGTTTTTGCAAATCACAATTCGCTTTCTTTCATTTTCCGCGCAAAATATCCGTATTCCCCCTTGCAAATGCAAGTTTTGTGTGGTAGTATTGCATATAGGATCAGAAAGGAAGGATCGCTATGTCTACTACCATCCCCTCTGCCGCCGAGTACAGCCGCATCACGCCGGAACTGATGCAGCTCACCGGCCTCTGGGCAGAGCATGCGCACATCGACAGAGAGCTTTATCAGAAATACAACGTCAAGCGCGGCCTGCGCGATGCCAACGGCCGCGGCGTGCTGGCCAGCCTCACCCGCATCTCCGAGGTCAAGGGCTACACCATCGACGACAACGACACCATCCCCTGCGAGGGCGTGCTGTACTATCGGGGCTACGACGTGCGGGAGTTGGTGCAGGGCTGCCTGACGGAGAAGCGGTTCGGCTTTGAGGAGACCGTGTATCTGCTCATTTTCGGGCAGCTTCCCACCCGCGCGCAGCTGGACGAATTCTGCCTGATGCTCAATGACTATCGCCATCTTCCCAAGAATTTCGTGCGGGACGTGGTGATGAAAGCCCCCACCGGCGACATGATGAACACGCTGGCGCGCAGCCTGCTGACCCTGTACTGCTACGACGACAAGGCCAACGACATCTCCATGCCCAACATCCTGCGCCAGTGCCTGCAGCTGACGGTGAACACCCCCCAGCTGGCCATTTACAGCTATCTGGCCTACCGCAACATGCAGGGGGGCGACCTCTTCCTCCATAAGCCCCAGAAGGAGCTGTCCATGGCGGAGAACATCCTCTATCTGCTGCGGGAAGACAAGAAATTCACGGAGCTGGAGGCGCGGGCGCTGGACGCTGCCCTGATCCTCCACGCCGACCACGGCAGCAACAACTCCACCTTCACCAACCATGTGGTCTCCTCCACCGGCACGGACACCTACTCCGCCATGGCCGCCTCCCTGTGCGCCCTGAAGGGGCCTCGCCACGGCGGCGCCAACATCAAGGTGGTGGAGATGATGGCCGACCTGAAGGCGCATGTGGACGACCCCGCCAGCGAAGCGCAGGTGCGCGCCTATCTGCAGTCCGTGCTGGACAAGAAGGCGCTGGACGGGTTGGGGCTTATCTACGGCATGGGCCACGCCGTGTACTCCCTGTCCGACCCCCGCGCCGAGGTGCTGCGCACCTTCGTGCAGGATATTTCCAAGGAAAAGGGTCTCACCGGCGAAATGGATCTGTACCTCACCGTGGAAAAGGTGGCCAAAGAGCTGCTCACCGCCCGCACCGGCAAGCCCGTGGCGGTGAACGTGGACTTTTACAGCGGATTCCTCTACGACATGCTGGGGCTGCCCAAGGAGCTATATACCCCCCTGTTTGCCATCGCCCGTATGGCCGGCTGGAGCGCGCACCGCATGGAGGAGCTGGGCGAAAACAGCAAGATCATCCGCCCCGCCTGCAAGTGCATCGAAAAGCGCCGCCCCTACACCCCCATGGCGGAAAGATAAAAATAGAGATAAAATATGTGCCTGCGGCTGTCGTTTTTCGGCGGCCGCAGGCAAAAAGTGGCTTTTGGGGCGAAAAAAGCCCTTGACTTTTTTCCTCTGTATGCTATAATAAGCAAGTCTTCGGTCGAGAAGCTCATTTGCGAGTGTGCTGGAATAGGCAGACAGGCAAGCTTGAGGTGCTTGTGTTCGATTGGACGTGTGGGTTCAAGTCCCATCACTCGCACCAGCTTCTCTACCAAGGCAGAAAAGAAGAATATATGCGCGAGTGGTGGAATTGGCAGACTCGCTAGATTCAGGTTCTAGTGTGCATTACGCACGTGCGGGTTCAAGTCCCGCCTCGCGCACCACTTCTTTTCTTCAACTTCATAAACATGCGCGAGTGGTGGAATTGGCAGACTCGCTAGATTCAGGTTCTAGTGTGCATTACGCACGTGCGGGTTCAAGTCCCGCCTCGCGCACCAAAAAAGAAGGACATCCGTATGGATGTCCTTCTTTTTTGGTGCAAGCGCTTTTGCTGCGCAAAAGCGGTCGCATGCGGGCGGGCGATTTAACATGCAAGGGAAACCCGACTAAGGTTTCCCTTGCACACATTCCTTTCCTTGCGGCATACAAGGGTGCACACGGACAACAAAACCTGTGGGCAGTCACAAAACGGCAGACATCCATACGGGTGCCTGCCTTTTTGACGCACCGCTTTTGCGCCGCAGCGCTGACAAGCGGCATTTTTGCGCTATTTTTATAAATTTTTCCTCTGTGCCTCTTGCTTCGTTCATAGATGAACGGGTTATAATACTACATATATAAAATAAAACCGGACGGCAGGAGCTTGCCATGCGGCTCCTGCTGCAAAAAAACAGGCCGGATTTTCTTGGGACAGTTGAACAGCCAGGCTTATCAGAGGGGGAACGGAACGAATGGCGAAGAATATAAATCGGAGAACATGGAAGCGGCTGCTGGCGGCGGTGCTGTGTCTTGTCACGGTGTTTTCGCAGCTTGTGGACACGGCGCTTTGGGGCGGCGGGTTTTCCGCCTATGCGGCGGACACATCCGCGCCCATAGCCCTGAGAAGATTGGACGGCAGCGGAAAAGCCTTCATTTACCACAGCTTTAAGGAAACAAAGGAGTTCGCCCAGAGCCAAACCTATGCGTTTCTGACCGGCGTTTACGATTATGAGGATGCCGTGTCCGCTCTCGGCGCGGGAGCGATCCTGCGCACGACCACAACGCTGATCCACGGGAATAACTGCAACTTCTACATAGGAACTAAATATGGCGCTGACGCCAGCGCAAAGATCTATGTGGATGTGGTCACGCCGGGCAAGGATTTTGACTCCTGCAAATTCGGCGGACTGTATGAAGTCCCCAATTCCGGAACGCCCACGGAGTACCGCTATTTCTGCCGAGCCGGCGGCGCACAGAACTGCGGCCCGTACTACGCCTATACCTATGCGGAGGAAAGCGTTCGCTTCACCAACGTGACGGCCGCGCTGAACGGCATCGAGAACCAAGGCTCGAAGGATCCGGCGGATTACACCGTCACCATCACCTACGACGGGGATAAAACCAAGGTTCTGGATCCCGGGAGCTATACGGTTTCCTTCAAAGACCCCGACACGGTGACCTTTGTTATCTCCGACAGCGTGGGCAACTCCATCACGGCGAACTTCCAAAGCCCGCTGGCCATACGCTATGACGGAAACAGCGACGCCGCGGCCAATGTCCCCTCCACCCAGGCCGCCTGGAGGGGCGAACGCACCACGCTCTCCTCCCAGAAGCCCACCCGCGACGGCTATGCGTTTGTAAACTGGAAAATCGCCGCCGCAAACACGGCTTATTCCTCCGGACAAGCCATCACCCCCACCGGTTCCCCGCGGCTTTTGGCGCAGTGGCGGGACACGCAGGCTCCGGTTATCGGTTATACCCCCACCCAAGTCATGACAGGTAATACAGACGCCGCCGTGAAAGCAGCAGTGGAGGCCGCCCTCACCATCACGGACAATGAGCCTGTTTCAGAATGCACCGTCACGGTGACTGTCCCCGCAAACTTCACCAAGACCCCGGGCAATAAAGACGTCACGGTAACGGTCACGGATAAGGCGGGAAATACTGCCACGAAGAACTGCACGGTATATGTTTCCTCCTATGTATCCATTTTAAAACCCACGTTCACGAAAAGCACGCAGATACTCAAAGCCACGCTGAAAAACCCCGGCACCGACAAGGTCACAGCCAGCGGCTTCGTGTGGGGCGTTATGAACTCCCCCACCCTCACCGTGAATAACGGCAAGGCCGCCACATCCTCTGTGGTCAGCGTGGCAGGCGGCACGCTCTCCGTCACGGCCGACAATCTGCAAAAGGGCGTAGCCTATTATGCCCGCGCGTACATCACCGCCGGCGGCGTCACCTATTACAGCGAGGAAATCAAGATCGGTCTGGATCTTCCCGCATACGGCACATTTCAGATCACAAACAGCGGCAGCAACACCTTTACGGTGAAAAGAACCGGCGGCACCGAGGGCGCGCAGACCGTCTATTACCGCACGGTCAACGGCTCCGCCGTGGGCGGTACGCACTTCAAGCATCAATCCGGCATCTTGACCATCCCAGCCGGAAAATCTTCAGACACCATAACGATAACCGAGTACGGCACAAACAAAGCGTACACCGGCAAGCCTTCCACTGCCTATAGCAACGCAGACCGTACTTATTCGGTGGAGATCTATCGGGTAACCGGCGGCGCAAGTCTGAACGATGATGCAAAGAGCGCCACGAGGACGATGAAAAACGATTCGGATTCTTATTCTGTGAACCGTGATTACTATACCAAGCATAGATGTTTTGCTTCATTTGAAGAAGAAACGCGCCGCGGCGACCATGATAACAACAATTTGGGCTGGTATAAAAATACCGTAGGAAAAGCCGGTTCACGCACGATCCCTGTCAATGTTCCGAATTTGAGTGCGGACTACTGGAAAAACACAGCCACCGGTCTTGCGTATTTTATGCAGGTTCAAATCAAAGAGGTCGCAGACGGCTATCAGCACATTCAGATCACCCCCGGCAGCTCTATAAATACAAGCTTCTATCCGGAAAGCGGGAGCTATAAAGGCTTTTCCAATGCCAGCGGATTTAACAATATGAACCCTGCTGCCTATGCAATGACCTTGGAGCACGGGGGAAGCAAAAAACTTAGTAATTACCTCACCTATACTTTCCCTTCGGAAGTCCCAAAAGCCGCAAATGCAAGTACACCTACGAACGAATATATTAAAAGCGGATACGGGGACAATACCGCATTGGTTTTCCCTGTTACACAAGCGCAAATCTCCATTGGCTACAGCGCCAGCGGCAGCGGCAGCGACGAATGGGTAGAAAAGGAAGAAAATCATTTCATCTGGCTGCAGGACACCCGAGAGCCGCAGCTTGTGGCCGTCGCCCCCATGGCCGGCGGAACTTACAAGATCGGCGATAAATTCGTGGTTTCCCTGATCTTTGACGAAATTGTTGACAAAACAAACAGCCTCTACATCAGTAGAGTCAAAGTAAATACCTCTTGGGGCACAGCCTCTTACATCGGCGGCGCAAATACGAATGTCCTCTATTTTGGGGGAAAAATAGCGTCTAACGCCAGCAAGACGCTGACTGTCAACAGCATTACAAACCCGAGCTATATCAAGGACATGTGTGACCGGACCGGAACAGCTACGAAAACCGGCTCCGGCACCACAACAGCTACCGTGGATACCAACATGCCGAATTTCACCGTCAAGTCCAACGGTATTTCCAACGGCACCGGAAAGGCGACCATTAAGGTGACCGCAACGCAGGCAAATACCATGAGCATGCGCTACGCCTGGTCGGATTCGTCCACCGCCCCCACCGCCGGCTGGGTGACGCTTTCGGCCGATGAGCTTAAAACTGCGAAAACCTCCGCCGGCCTCCCCCTCTCCATCCGCAAGGAGGCGGGCAGCGGCGCAAGCAACGGCAAGTGGTATCTCCACGTGATGGGATTCTACGATACCACGGGCGCCTCCGATTACAAAACCGCCATGCTTGATTTCGGCACGGCGGCCAGCCCCGCAGCGGGCAGCACGCCGCCCAACCTGACCGTTTCGGCCAATAACACAAGCTGGGCTACCAGCCGAACCATCTCCATTTCGGCCACGGGCGCGCAGACGCTAAAATACCGCAAGTCGGGCGCCTCCGCATGGACAACGCTGAACAACACGGCAAAAAGCGTTACGGTTTATGCAAACGGCTACTACACCTTCCTGCTGACAGCCGGCGATGAAACCATTACCAGAACCGTTCAGGTGGATAGGATCGACCGGCTTGCCCCCACGGCTTCCATCGGGGAGCTGACGAGCGCTTCCGTGGAGTCGCCGAAGGCCGGCGTCTACACCAAGCTCGTCCTGCCCGTCACCTATGCCGACGCAGGCTCGGGCGTGAAGACCGTGCAGTATAGCTGGACGAACAGCACGGCAACGCCGACTTCGTGGACTTCCAAGCTCTCGGCAGGCGCAACCACAGTCACCTACACGGCAAGCGAAAGCGCGCCGACGGCCAAATACCTGCACATCAAGGTCACCGACAATGTGAATTATACTTACACGACCCACTCGGCGGCTTACACCGTGCTCTCTCAATCGGCGGTCAACGCGCACACGCCCACCATCGCCATAACCGGCGCGCCGACAAAGTGGACCAACGACACGGCCACCCTGAGCTGGACGCTTTCCGGCTACGAAGGCAAGAATTACGAGGTGATCCTGCCGGACGGCAAGACCAGCACGGACGCCAGCGGCGAGGTCTGGGCGCGGCAGAACGGCGACTACACCGTGACCGTCCGCGACCTTGACTACGGCGGCGAAACCAGCGACACCATTAAGGTCGACAAGCTGGACTACGCCCCGCCCGCCGTCACCGTGCGCGGCAATTCCGATGGCTGGACGCAGACCGACCAGACCCTCACCATAACCGCAAGCGACAGTCAGAGCGGCGTCGGCGAGATGTGGTATAAGCTCGTTTCCGGCGACACCGAGATCCCCACCGAGGGGCTGCTGCCGCTTAAAGCCCCGATCACCGTAAGCGACGAAGGCAAGTGCTATGTCTATTACAAGGTCTATGACAGCGCCGGCGACACCACGGATGGCATAGAGCGGGAAGCCAACAAATCCGAGGGCTTTGTGCCTGTGCAGATCGACAAGACCGCTCCCGAGATCACCTTCGGCGACTACTCCGCAGTCTCCGGCATGGCCGTGACCGTGAAGGGCAGCAAGGACGGCGTAAGCTCCTCCGAACTCGCCTCGGTGACCTATGTGATAAAGAGCGGCACGAAGATTTTGAAAACCGGAAGCGCCCCCACAAACGGAAACGCCGACATCGACTTCACGCTGACGGAGCTTCCGATCGGCGACCTGACCGTCACCGTGACGGCCACCGACGCCGCAGGGAACCGCTCCGAGATCTCCAAGGAGATTTCAACGGACATTGTCAGCGTCACCATCACCTGGGGCGATCTGGATTTCACCTACACGGACGGGGCATGGAATCCCAAAACCCACACCTACAAAGACGGCAGCTGGGATCGAACCAGAACTACGATCACCGTCAAAAACGAAGGCACAAGCAAGGTCTATGCGAGAGTCACCTACAGCCGTCCCGACAGCTCCGACAGTTCTGTGCTTTTCACAGTTTCTGGCACTACAGGTGGATCTCTGTCAACAGGTGAGTCCTTCTTAACTTATGTGCATATTGGGGGCAAGCCAGCGAAAGCACTCAACAAAGCAACGATCGCCACATTGACCGTTACCCTAAGCGACCCCCCAACCGGAGGTGAATAAACCCAATGGAAAAAGAAAAGACGCAGGAAAAAGAGAACAAGAAAAAATGGCTGCTTCTGCTCCTGCTGCTCATCACCATCGCGGCGGTGGGCGTGAGCATCTGGGCCATCTGGTTTCGGGACAGCGGCTCCGTCCTCGCCCCCGACTATGCGCCCAAGGAAACGGAGCAGAACGCTCAGCCCATCGGCGACGACAACGACGAGAAGCTGGAGCAGCCGGAAAACGGCGGCGCCGTGAGTCTCACCTACGCCCGCGAGGTGGCCGTGAGCCGCTCGGCGAAGACCGCCTCTCTCCTGTTTGCCAACCCCACCAAGTCCAATCAGGACATGGTGCTGCAGCTGGTCATTGACGACGTGGTCATCCTCCAGTCCGGTCTTCTGACGCCAGGGAACCAGGTCACCACCCTCAGCCTCCTGGACGGCGCGGAAAAGCGCCTGGCCGACGGCGGCTATGACGGCAAATTCGTCGTCCTGTACTATGACCGCGCCAGCGGCGAAAGAGCCATGATCAACACAGAGATCCCCGTCAGCGTGACGGTAACGGAGTGATGTATTTTCCCGCCCTCAGGGCGCGAAATATATTGTTGGTTAAATTAAAAAAATATATAAGAGGAGGAGTTTTTAATGAAAAGAATGAAGAAATTTGCCGTTGTGGCGCTGGCTCTGATGCTCATGGCCACGCAGCTGGTGCTGGCCTCGGCGGAAGGTCTCGGCAATAGGACGCAGGACGTCAAGGCCAAGTACTCCGGCGGCGCGGCCGAGCCGGAGGTATACAGCGTGGACGTGACCTGGGGCAAAATGGAGTTCACCTATTCCGTCGGCGGCACCCGCACCTGGAACCCCGACACCCATCTGTATGACGATAAGTCCACCGCAGGCTGGACGGAAGACGGCAACGACATCACCGTGGTCAACCACTCCAACAAGTCCGTAAACGTCGCTTTCTCCTATGAAGCCGCCCAGGGATACAGCGGCATCATCGGCACTTTCACCACTGCGTCCGACACCCTTTTCGCCGGTTCGCTCGGCGACCCTGACGGCGCCGACAAGGTGACCACCAACCTGACCCTCTCCGGCGCTCTGGCCAGCTCCGTGACCGAGTTCACCAAGGTCGGCACCATCACCGTGGCTCTCACCTGATCCACACCACATCTGAAAAATCTGGAAAATCCGAAAAGGAACGAAAACTATGAAAAAGATCCTTACGCTCATGCTCTCTCTGGCTCTCCTGTGCGTGATGGCAGTGCCCGCCATGGCCGCCGACACCATTGACAGGAAAGGCGGCAGCACCTCTGCCGATGTAAAGGGCACCTATGTCCCCGGCAGCGGCACCGCAACGGTCTACAGCGTGGACATCGCCTGGGGCAGCCTGGAGTTCACCTACACCGATGCCTCCAAAGGCACCTGGAACCCCGAAAACCACAGCTATGACGGCGCCGTAGCCGCCGCGTGGAGCTGCGAAGATGGCGCAAATGAAGTCACCGTGACCAACCACTCCAACGCCGAGGTGAACTTTGCCTTCACCGCGCAGGCCGCCGCCGGCTTTGAGGCCATCACTCTTAACTTTGACACATTCCGTGCGATGCTCGCCAGCGCCGTGAACACCACCTATGCCGCCGCCCCTGCGCAGACGATCACCGTCACCCCCTCCGGCGCGCTGACGGAAGATACGACCGCAGGCACCGTCATCGGCACCATCACCGTGACCCTCAGCTAATTTTGCTTTCGGCGCGCAGGCCGCGTGCCCCCTCGCGCGACCTGCGCCTCCCTCCCTTCCATTTCTGATGTCCGCCTATCGCTCGGGGGGTAGGCGGACATGAGAAACGACAGGCGCTCGGCAGGAGGCAAACATATGAAAAACAAAACGATCTATATTGCCGCCGCCGTCTGCCTTGCGGCAGTCATCGGCATGGTTCTGGCGCTCCTCTTCACGGGCGGCAGGCGCCAAACGGCGGAGTTCACGCCGCCCTCCTTCGATGCGGCGGCGCAGGCCGGCACCCCCGCGGCGCCGGATGAGAGCTGGACGCAGGTGTATCGGGAGGGCATGGATTTTTCCGCCCACATCTGCGGCAAGCCCGTTTTCAGCGGCAGCACCGCAAGGCTGGATTTTACCAATGACGCCGGAAACAACGTCTGGCTGAAGCTGCGCATTCTGGATGAGAAGGGCAATATTCTCGCCGAAAGCGGCCTCATAAAGCCCGGGGAATATCTGGCTTCCCTCCCCTTTTCCGCCCCTGTGCCGGCCGGAACGAGCATCACCATGAAGATCATGGCCTATGAGCCAAACACCTATTGCAGCGCCGGAGCCGTCACGCTGCATACCACCGCAGGAGGATGAGAATATGAAAAAAGCGGCTGTAATACTGATAGCGGCCATCCTGTCCGTTATTTGCCTTGTGCCGGCCTTTGCGGCGGACAAACGGGAGATCGGCGTGTTCGCAAAGTCGGTCTATACCCTTTCCGAGGGCTGCTATGCGGCGGAGGAAGAGGACGGCGGATACACCGCCGAGCTGCCCGAGGATGTCACCGTCACGGTGACGCCGGAAATCTCCGACCCGACGCTGCGCCTTGTCATCGTCCCCATCACCCGCCAGGAGGCCGAGGCCTACCGCTGGCTGTCGGAGCGCACGGCAGATCTCGGCACCAACCACCTGTTCTTTGATATTTACTTTGTGGATGAATACGGCGCTCGGGTCAGCGCGGACACGCCGGCGCATGTGCGCATCTCCTTGCCCACAGAATACGGCACGCCCAAAACGGCGGAGGTCTCCTCCGGCGGCGAGGTAACGCTTCTAATAGGAAAAAACAGTGGAAATTCTGTTTCCTTTTCCATCAGTGGCGGCGGATATTATGCCATTGCAATGTCAAAAACAGGCGGTCTTCCGCAAACAGGCGACGCCTCCCATGTAAACATCTGGCTCGCCCTCCTTCTTGTCTCCGCGACGGCCATGACCGCCGTCCTATATGTCAACAAAAGGCAGACCCGCTGAGGGGTCTGCCTTTTTTCTTGTGTCCGGCGCCCGAATGTGATAAAATGGGGAAAAATGCGGGGAGGTGTCGGAATTTGTCTGGCGGCGAAAAGAAAAACTGGAGGCGCTGGCTGTGGCCGGTTTTGCTGGTGCTTTTGGGGGCTTTGGCGGCCTTTGAGCTGCTGCGTCCCGACCTGCGCCAGAGCGGCGCCGTGCCCGTGAATGACGGCAGCGGCACCATCTGGATCGAGCCGGATCCGAACCTGCCGCGCAGCTCCCTCAAGAGCAGCGACTTTGACCGGCTGGGCAGCGCCATTGTCTACACCGGCAGCGGCTATGCCGCCTATCAGGGCGTGGATGTGTCCGAGTGGCAGAAGAGCATCCGCTGGCAGGAGGTGGCCGACAGCGGCGTTGATTTCGCCGTGATCCGCTGCGGCTTTCGCAGAGCCGTGATGGGGACATTGGAGCAGGATCTGCTGTTTGAAGATAACTACACCGGCGCCGGCGAGGCCGGACTGCGCAGGGGGCTATACTTCTTCTCCCAGGCCGTCAGCGTGGAGGAAGCGGAGGCGGAAGCCGCCTACACGCTGGAGCTTCTGGGTGGGCGCGCCCTGGAGCTGCCCATATTTTTTGACTGGGAGACCGTCGACGATCCGGAGGCGCGAAGCCTCGGCGTGAGCGGCGAGACCGTTACCGCCTGCGCCGCCGCTTTCTGTCGGGTCATTGAGGCGGCAGGATACAAGGCCGGAATTTATTTTAACCTGCAAATGGGCTACCACACCTATGACCTCGGGCAGTTCAGCGCCCAGACCCTGTGGCTGGCGGAGCCGGCGGAGCACCCAACCTTTTTCTACGAAACCGCCCTGTGGCAGTATGACCACCACGGCACGGTGACCGGCATCGACACGGAGGCGGACAGGAATCTGCTGTTTGAAAAAATAGAAGAATCGAAAAATTAAAAAGTAGAAAAAAGCGTGTGCCCTTCAAAACGGCACACGCTTTTCTTATTTTCTGCACTCCTCGGTGATGCGCTGCTTCAGCGCCCGCAGGCGCGGCTCGTCCACGTTCCGCGGATAGGGGCAGTCCGCGAGGTCGCACTCCCACAGGCTGCTGTCCGAATGCATGACCACGATTTTCTGCGCCAGCAGAATGGCCTCGTCCAGCTGATGGGTCACCAGCACGATGGTGCGGGGCATGCGCTTTTGCACGTCCAGAAGCTGGGTTTGCAGCTCAGCACGGGTGAGAAAATCCAGCGCCGCAAACGGCTCGTCCATGAGCAGCAGCTCCGCCTGACTGGCCAGCACCCGCGCAAGCCCCAGCCGCTGCTTCATGCCCGTGGAAAGCTCCGCCGGCGTCAGGTCGGCGTAGGCCGTAAGCCCTACCATCTCCACAAAGTCCTCCGACAGCCGCAGGCGCTCCTCCGGCGTGCGCCCCACGCCGCAGGCCATGGCCACGTTGCGCAGGACGCTTGTCCAAGTGATGACGTATGGATCGGGGCTTAAAACGGCGCTGTGCCAGCCCTCCGGTATTTCAATTTCGCCGGAATCCGGCCTGTCCTGCCCCGCCAGCAGCCGCAGAAGGGTGCTTTTGCCGCAGCCGCTGCGACCCACCAGCACCGTGAGCTTTCCCAGCGGAAAGGTCACGTTCACGTCCCGCAGCACCTGACGGGTGCGGGTGGGGCGTTGGGCGTGGTCGATCATAATGTCGGTGGACTGGGTGGTATAGGACTTGCACACATGGCGCAAAAAAATGTCGTTCATGGCTTTTGCTGCCTCGCTTTTTTATTCGTCTATCTTGCCCCGAGCGTGGAGCACGTCGTCGGGCAGGATCTGCATGAGGTCGTCCCTCGTCACCTGCTCCATTTTGGCCAGACGGTTGTTCTGCGCCACCAGAATATGCTCGAAAAGGTTGCGCACGCCGCGGGCGTTGCCGAAGGAATCGTCGGCGCTCTCCTCGGCGATGAAGTCCCGCACCAGCTCCTCGGTGCCCTCGGCCAGCACATAGCAGCCCTTCTTGCACTGCATCTTGAAAATGGCCACCATCTGCTCCGGCGTGTAGTCCTCGAACATGAGGAACTTGTTGAAGCGGGACTCAAGCCCGGGGTTGGAGTGGATGAACCGATCCATCAGCTCCGTGTAGCCCGCCACGATGACCACCAGATCGTCCCGATGATCCTCCATGGCCTTGAGAATGGTGTCGATGGCCTCCTGGCCGAAGTCGTTCTCGCTCTTGCCGTTGAGGGCGTAGGCCTCGTCGATGAACAGCACGCCGCCCATGGCCTTTTCGATGACCTTCTGGGTCTTCAGCGCCGTCTGGCCTACATAGCCGGCCACCAGACCGCTGCGATCCACCTCCACCAGCTGCCCCTTGGAGAGAATGTCCAGACTGTGGTAGATGCGCGCCATGATGCGCGCCACGGTGGTCTTGCCGGTGCCGGGGTTGCCGGAAAAGACCATGTGAAGGGACATATCCGTGGTGGGCAGGTCGTGCTCCCGACGCAGCTTATACACCTGCACCATATTGATGAGGCTGCGCACCTCCTCCTTGATGGCGTCCATGCCCACATAGCCGTCCAGCTCCGCCAGCAGATCCTCGATGCTCTCCTTGGGAGGGATCTTCTCCTCCTCCGCAGGCTTTTCCGCCTGCGTCTTTTCGGCGGGCTTCTCGGTTTTTTCAGGCTTCTCGGCGGGCTTCTCCGTTTTCTTTTCCATAAAAGGCGTGCCCCAGAAGTCGGTGTCCATGCTGCGGAGGTTCCGCTCGGTCATGGAGCGGATGAGATCCATCTGCTGCAGGATGATTTCGTCTTTTCTATCCATATCACATGCTCCTCTGCGTAAAAATTGTCAATGCAAAGCCAGTGCGCGCCGACGGCGAGCGGCTATCAAGGGGACGCAGGAACGGATCCCCACGGTCGCTTCGCTCCCTCGGAATGACGGGGGATAATTTTACTGCGTGAAATTGATGCTGCCCATGGCTCTGAACAAAAGGCTCGTTACGAAGCCCGTCAGCGCGCCGGTGACCAGGGACACCCCCAGCAGCGCCGGCAGATAGCCCAGCACCGCCGTGCCGCCCAGCACCAGCATGGCGGCGCAGATCTGGCCGATGTTATGCGCCGCAGCCCCGGCGATGGACACGCCGTAAACGGACAGCCTTTTCGCGCGGCGCAGCAGGATCATCACCAGCATGGCCAGCACGCCGCCCATGAGGGAAAACAGCAGCGCCGAAACATTGCCGGCGAACATGGCGCCCAGCAGGCAGCGAGCCACCAGAATGGCCAGCGCGAAAGGGGCGCCCAGCCGGTACAGGGCAAACACCGTGACGATGTTGGCAAGACCCAGCTTGATGCCCGGCAGAGGCACCAGCAGCGACACGGGAAACAGGTTCTCCAGCGTGCTCAGACCCAGCGCCAGCGCCGTTAAAACGGCGGCGAGAGCCAGCTTTTTCGTTGTAATTCTCATACTCCGTCCGCCTCCTCAGCCCAAGATCACGTCCGCCGAGGGGGTCTTGCCCTCCAGCGTGACGATGACCTGCTCCGGCAGGCACACGATGCTCTGGCCGGCTCTGGTGATGCGTCCGGCGTGCAGGCAGTCCTGCCCCGGGCAGTCGCTCTCCGTGACGGCGGCACCGTCCTTCGTCAGGGTGACGGTGAGGTGGTACTTGCCGTCCACGGTGATGATCTTGTCCTCTGTGAGAGTGTCCAGCGCCACCTGCGCCACGGTCTCGCCCCGATGCTTCACGGTGGCCGTGAGGGCAGCTTCGCCGCCTTTTCCATAGACAAACACGGCGGTTACGACGGCCAAAATGATCACAAGCAGGACGACCAGAGCGTCCATCGGTTTGGGCTTTAAGTCAGGTTGAGATCTGCCGGAAGTCATAGCCTGCCCCCTTTTGGGAAATGTGGTCAGCGAGATCGGGAGTATAGAGCACCCGACCGTCCGCCGTGATGAGAACCAGATCAAAGCCGCCGCTCTGCCGCCAGAAGTCGCAGGCCGCCTCCTCGCCCATGACGTAGAGCGCCGTGGAATAGGCGTCGGCCATGGTGCCGTTTTGGGCGATGACCGTGACAGAGAGCAGATCCGTTTCGGCGGGGCGGCCGGTGCGGGGATCCAGAATGTGCTGATATACCGTGCCGTCTTCGGCGGTGAAATACCGCTGGTAGCCGCCGGAGGTGACGGCGAAGGTGTCCGTCAGGGCAAGGGTCATGGCGTAGGCGCTTGTGTCCTTGGGATCCTGCACCGCCACGTTCCAGACGCTGCCGTCGGGTTTTTGGCCGCAGACATAGACGTTGCCCCCCAGCGAAACAGCGGCGCCGGTGACGCCGTGCTGCTTTAATATCTCCGCCACGCGGTCGCTGGCGTAACCCTTGGCAATGCCGCCCAAGTCCACGCTGCAGCCGCTGTCCAGCGCTACGGAAGTGCCGTCTATATGAATATGCTTGCTCCCCACAAGGGGCAGGAGCGAAGCAATTTCACTTTGGGCGGGGACACGGGGGCTGTCGGTGGTGATGCCCCAGAGGGTCACCAGGGGGGCGATGGTCACATCGAACAGACCGCCGGTTTTTTCGCTGCAAGCTATGGCGCTTTGCAGCAGCGCAGCCGTTTCGTCGCTGACTGCGGCAGCGCCGTCGGCATTTATTTTATAAACATCACTGGTTGCAATGGTGCGAGAAAGCTCACGCTCCAGACGGTTGATCTCCCGCACGGCAGCGGTCAGCGCCTCCTGCGCGTCGTCGCCATAAGCCGCAAGGCTCATGTAGGTATCCATGGCGAAAAGCTCCTGCCGGACAGGCTCCGCGCTTCGGCCGCAGGCGGAAAGGGGCAAAAGCAACAGCGCAGACAGGGCAAGACAGGCTATTTTTTTCACAGCTCGCGCCGCCCTTCCAGCGCACGCATGAGCGTGGCGTCGTCCGCAAACTCCAGATGGCCGCCCACGGGGATGCCGTAGGCCAGGCGGGTGACCTTGACGCCGAAGGGCTTCAGGAGCCGCGAGAGGTACATGGCCGTGGCCTCGCCCTCGGTGTCTGGGTTGGTGGCCATGATGACCTCCTCCACGCCGCCGGCGGCCACGCGCTCCACCAGAGATTTGATTTGCAGATCGTCGGGTCCCACATGGTTCATGGGGGACAGCACGCCGTGGAGCACATGGTAGCGCCCCTGATACTCCCGACTGCGCTCAATGGCCAGCACGTCCCTCGGGTCGGCCACCACGCAGATGGTGCCGCTGTCCCGCTTGGGAGAGGCGCACACGGGGCAGAGGCCGCCGGCGGTGAGGTTCTGGCACACGGGGCAGAGGGTGACGCTCTTTTTGGCGTCCACGATGGCATCGGCAAAGGTCTGCGCCTCCTCCATGGGAAGACCCAGCACGAAAAACGCCAGCCGCTGGGCAGATTTGCGCCCGATGCCGGGCAGGCGGGCAAACTGCTCCGTCAGCTTTTCAAGGGGTGCGGGAAAAAACTCCATAAGCTCATCCTCTCAGCGCCCGAATGCGGGCGGGAATGTCCTCGGCCTTATACACGGAGGAGCCGGCCACCAGCACGTTGGCGCCGGAGGCGATGCAAAGCCTGCAGGTGTCGGGATCCACGCCGCCGTCCACCTCCAGCTCGCAGGAAGGGTTCATGGCGTCGATATAGCTGCGGATCTGCTGCACCTTGGGCATCATGTCGGCCATGAACTTCTGGCCGCCGAAGCCCGGCTCCACGGTCATCACCAAGATCAGCTCCACTTCATTGATAAACGGCAAAACGGCAGAGGCGGGAGTCTTGGGCTTGACCACCACGCCGGCTTTTTTGCCCTTGGCATGGATCTTTTTAAGCGCCAGATGGATGTTCTCCTCCGTGTCCGCCTCCACATGGCAGGTGACGATGTCGCCGCCGGCGTCGCAGAACTGCTCCACATAGCGCTCCGGACGGTCGATCATCAGGTGAACGTCCAGCGGAAGCACCGTGACGGGGCGGATGGATTTCACCACGGGGATGCCGATGGAAATATTGGGCACAAACAGGCCGTCCATCACGTCCACATGGACATAGTCGGCCGTTTCGATGCGCTGAATGTCGCGGCCGAGGTTGGCGAAGTCGGCCGAGAGAATGGAGGGTGCGATCTTGATCATGGCGAAAGGATCCTTTCTCGTTGGGTTTGGCACCGGACGGAGCCGGAGCGCATAGGATGGTGCAAGCGGCGTGAGGCGAACAGCGGCCGTGAAGCGCCCGCGCAGCTCGCCCGTCCCACCGGCCCTCGCCCGCCGCTTTTCATATAGGGGGTCGGCGGCGCAAGCCGCCGGCTCCCGATGGGCATACCATAACAAATACATTATACCGCACAAATACGGGAATTGCAACGGAGAAAACATGGGAAGGGGCAGGGATTGCGCATATATAACAGGCTGCGAAAAAGGCGGCTGCCGAAACCGGCAGCCGCCCTTTTTAGGTATACACTGTATGCGCTTTTTACTTATGCCTCATGCTTTTTCTTTCTGCCCATGACCGCTGCGGCCATGGCCGCGCCCAGCAGCAGGGTGAGCCACAGGGTCAGGCCGCTGTCGCCGGTCTGCGGGGTCTGGGGCAGTTTAGCGATCACGGTATCCGCCTCGGTGATCTCCTCAGCGCCCTCCGCGTCGCCATAATACTTGCCGCAGGCGCTGCAATACCAATACTCGCTGTTGCCCTCGGCGTCCTTGGTGGCCGCCTTGGCCGGCACGCGCACCAGTGCCTCGTGGTTTCCGGCATCCACTTCGCCGTATTTCTCGCCGCACAGCTCGCACTCCGCCTTTTTCACGCAGGTGGCCGTGCCGCCGGTGTGGCCGGAAATAGTCCTGCCGCAGGTGTCGCACAGATGATCCTTATCCCCGTCAGCGTGCATCCCCGCGTCGGAGCGGCTGTCGCAGAGCGCGCAGCCATGCCAGTGCTCCTGCTCGTCGGAAGTCCAGTCGGCAGCATAGTCATGGCTGCCATAGTCGCCGTACTCCTCCCCGCAAATTTCGCACTCCGCCTTCTTCACACAGGTGGCCGTACCGCCGGTGTGGCTCACGCAGCGGTAGGCGCACAGGGTACAGGCGCCCTTATCCCATGTGTGATCCTCCGTTTCCACCGTCACCAGCCCGCAGCAGTTATAGCGCTGGGTGTGCTGGCGCTCCGTGGGGATCCACCCCTTTTCGCCGGTGTGGTTGCTCGGATCCACCGTGCCTTCCTTGGCGCCGCAGCCATCCCGCCGGCAGGTCTTGGGCGTCATGCAGGTAGCCGCCGCCCAGTCATGATCCAGCGCGGGAAGGATCGTTACCTCCGTGCCGCCGCAGGCGGAGCAGGTAAAGGTCTTCAAGCCCGTGGCCGTGCAGGTGGGGTTCGTGGTCACCGTGCCCTCGTCCAGCTCGTGTCCCTCCAGGGCACAGTTGCGCGTCACCGTCAGGGTCACAGCCGCCGAGTAGCGGATGCCGTTATAGTCTCTGTCGTTGGGCGTATTCTTGATCACACAGCGGTACTTATACCCGTCCATGTCCTTGGTGGCCTTGCTGACCGTGAAGGAGGTGTACCACTCGCTGATCAGCACCCCGTCCTTCTCCGTGGATCTTTCCATCACAAGGGTGACGCCGTCCTCCGCCGTCAAATCGCGGAACTTCTTCCCGCCGTCCGTGCTCACCTGCCAGGTCACATCCGCCCCGTAGGGCACGCCCTGCTTGAATCGGGCCTCGAAATAGGTCCCCTGCCCCGCCTTCGCCGTTTTATTCGTCGGATCGCTGGTGAATTTCGGCGGATAATCCGAGATCATGCGCCCCGGCTCCGACACCGTCGCGCCATACTCGTTGGACACGATGCACCGGTAGAGCCACCCGTCATTGGCCTCTTCAAAGAAGGGGCCGAAATACTGCGGGTCGTCGCTGTCGGCAATGTCCGTATAGGTTCGTCCGCTGTCCTTGCTCACCTGCCATTGGTAGTGGAGATCTCCCCCCTCCGCCGCCACGCGAAATACAGGAAAGGATCTGATGATGACGGTGATATTGCCGTCCTCGTCCATGCCCGGCTTCAAGGAGATGTCCGTCTGTTCGTAGCCGTGGGCATCCTTTGGCTGCAAGGTAATGCGCGGAGCCATCCCGATGGTATCAATGGTCACCGGCCCCAGAATGGTCGTGCCCACCCAGCTGTAGTTCTTCCATGTCTGCACCACGGCTCGCACCTGCATGCCCGCCATGTCGGCGGTGATCTCCGGCTCATAGGTGCTGCTTTCCCCAAAGATGGAGGGTATCTCGTTCCACGATTCTCCGTCCTTGCTGGTCTGCCAAAAATATTTCATCGTGATCCCCTCGGGGAGCGTGGGGTGGACTACCTCAAACTTCGCCGTCTGTCCGGCCACATAGCTCGTCGGCGCCCGCAGCTCCGGCTGATCCATGTAGATGGTGGCCTCGTAGGTGTAGGTCTCCTCGGTCGGGTACCAGTAGATTTCGCTGTTGTTGTATGTCACCACAGCCCGATAGATATAGCCGTTCTGCTCCTTGGTCACGCTGGGAATGGTGTAGTCATAGCTGACCCCGCCCTGATTACCGTAGCTGCATCGGATCTGCTTAAAATTCTGTCCGCCGTCGGTGCTCAGGAACCACAGCACCGAGGTCACATATTGGTTCTGCATGTCCGTGGGCGTCTGGTTCTCAATGGCAGACAGGGTCAGTCGCTCGCCCTCCCGAGCCACCACAGCCCCGCTGCTGCGCATATTCAGGTGCGGCCCCTCCGTAAACACATTGGTGCCGAACCGCAGCGCCAGACAGTCCTTGTGCTCGTTTTCGTTGGGATCCTTCACCCGCAGCCGCAGCACCCGGTCGCTCCGATCCAGCCAGAGGCAGAGCAGCCGCTCGTTGTTCTCCCCCCGATGAAACAGCCCCGACCACAGATCCACCGTGTCATATTCGCCCGTCTTCGTCATGATCTTTAGCTGGCTCGGCATGGTGAACCGCTCCTCCGTCTCCACCGTGTAGACGAACTTGTGTACGGCGTTGCCGTTTCCGTCCACGGTATTGCCGTAGTCTGGCACATCAATGTTGCCGTCCTTTACCACCATTTTAATGGCCTTTTCCACCGTGCCGCTGACGGTGCCGCCGTTAAAGATCACGGTGCCCGTGCCTCGGACATCCAGCCCTGTGATGTTGGCCGTGGTTCCGTCTATCTCCAGGTTGCCGCCCTCCAGCCGGATGGGCTTGGTGAAGGTGTAGTTTTCCCCCCGCTGCATGGTCAGCTTCAGCGTGGCGCCCGACTGCACCACCATCTCCGGAATGGCGCAGCCCGCGCTTACCATCGGATCCACCGTGTAGCTCCCCGGCTCCGCCGTCAGCTTCAGCTCCAGATCCGATTTCACAATGTCCTTCAGCTCCAAGGTCTTGTAGATATAGGTCGCATCGGATCTATCCGTGTAATAGGACCAAAACGGCATGTCTTCGCCCCCTCTTTTTTCCGAAAAGAGGGTAATGCTGTTGTGCTTCTTCCCTGTCAGCTCTACATAATCCGAATATTTCGAATATATCTGTGGGGGATAATTTGTCCGGCTCACCTTTACATGCGGCCCCGCTATCACCATCCGTTTCCTCATGGATATGGCGTTTTCCTCTCGCTTCCCGTTGGACATACCCACGCGCATCACGCCGTCTCCCTGGAAGTAGATGGCTCCGCGCCACAAATCCTCCCAGCTGTCGGCTAAGTCATTGCTGTCGAAACCATATTCGTTCTGCGGGTCCTTCCCTTCGGCTCGCTCAAAGAACACATCCACTTCTCCGCCATGGTTTATATCCAGACGCTTGCAATAAAACGCCTTGGTCTCGCCAAAATCTTCAATGGAATAGTTATATTTATTAATATATGAACCTTTCCTCTTGTAGAAATACGCAGTTACGATGCCGCCGTCAACGGTGGCCACGCCCGCCACATAGAGGGAGGAGATATAGTTGGTATGGGGAAGGTTGTGAAGAAAACCCACTCTTTCCCAAGAGCTGCTCTTAGCCACGGAACATGTGATCAAGCGCGCGCTCTCTCCCACATACAGCTTGCCGCGGGTCGATACAGCCGCCTGACCCTTGATGATGTCAGTGGTGCGAGCATTGACGATGGTGCCCACTCCCTCTATCGTTATGTCGCCGCAGGCGTAGATACAGGTGCCCTGGCTCACGGCTTCCACTGTGACACTGTCTTTTATGGTCAGATTTTTGCACTCAATGGCGTTCTCGTGGGTCTGGATCTTCAATATGGCTCCGCGATTTCCGGTGATGGTCAGGTTGGTATTGGTGGCGTAAATGCCGTAGTAGGCCTCTTTATATTTGGTGCAATTCTCATAGGGGAAGGCCTCGTCGCCCAGGTAATTTTTCTGCCCCTCCAGGCGAATGGTCAGGTCATGCACGCTGGTGTCCACATAGATCAGCCCAAAGAGGGAATATTTGTCAAAAAGCGCTGATATTTTCGTCCCGATGGTGCCTATTTGAAAGTTCCGCAGGGTCAGCGTGTAGGTGTTCGGGTCAAATTCCCAGCCCTCCTTTTGGCTTATTTTCCGGGAAGAGGTAATCTCCTCATCCAGGATCCACACTCCGTACCGTTCCTCCGCCGCCAAAGCCACACTGGGCACCAGCGTCAGCACCACGCACAGCGTCAGCAGAAAACACAAGATCCGTCTTTTCATTGCTCTTCCTCCCTTTCGTCCCCCGATGACAGCTTGAAGTCATACTTCATTTCCAGCATTGCAAACAGTTTATGCATCACGTCAGCGGCGGTGGCCTGCATGTCAAGCCCTGCGATAAAGTCCAGCACCCCCGCCTGCTCCGCCTCCGGCACCTTATACATCCGCATGGCCGCCGTGAGAAAGCGCTTGAGCTTCCGCTCCAAGGGAAAATGGATGTCGCACTTTCTAGCCATATAGCTGCGCATAAGCCCCGCCGAGCCGATGTCCATTTCGTAGAAGTCGCTGTCGGAATACCTCGGAAAATTCGCCCCGAAGATGGCCTTCAGCTCCGCCGTGGTGTGCAGGTAGATATACTCCGCCGTGTCCGGCAGCGTGTAAGCCTCCAGATAAATTTCCCGCAGGCTCTCGTTCAGCTCCGTGAGGGTCAGCTGGATGGCCGTTTCCGCCGCATAGGCGTACACCGGCGGCAGGCTGTCGCCCACAAGCCCCCGCGCCACGCCGAACTGCCCGCCGAACATGGGCTTCACCAGCTCCATGAGCACCGCGTCCTTGGTGGGAAACAGGTTTTGAAAGCTCCCCCGCGCCACGCCGGCCTCCTCCACGATCTGGGAGATGGTGGTCTCCCGATACCCCTGCTCCAGAAACAGGCGGACGCACACGGCAAGGATCTTCTTTTTCGTTTCGATACCGTCTTTTCGCAGCGGCATAGGCAGTTACCCTCCACTATCTAATATATGTATTAATTATAAATCATTTCCTTCAAATTGGCAAGAAAAATAATAGGAAAAAACGCAGAAGTATTAGGCTTTTTATTGGGCATTTCTATAGGATATAGTGGGAGGAATCATAGGAAAACGGAAAGTCAGTCGGCGGCGGCACACATGGGTGCCGCCCTACGGGTGCGTAACAAGGGGCGCGGTGCGTATCGGCGGCGGGGTGTGGTCACCCCGCCCTACGGAGGGCAAGAAGTGCCTACGGCGGGTCGTCGGGGACGCCGACCCCTACGAGGTGTAACAAGGAATGCGGCGTGTGACCGGCGGGACGATGGGGGCATCGTCCGCTACGGAGTTGATAAAACGCCTGTAGGGCGGGGCCAGTGTGCCCCGCCGCCGACAAAAAACGGACTCCCTGCCTGCGCAGAGAGTCCGTTTGGCTTTTCATTAAAGCTGGCTTTTCATTAAATTCAAATGGCGAAGTTGCCGTTTACGAAAACGGGAACTTCCCGTCCGTCCTGGGTGGTGCCTATGATGGAGAGATCCTCCGTGCCTACCATGAAGTCCACATGGGTGACGGAATCGTTGAGGCCGCGAGCCTTCAGCTCCTCCTTATCCATGTCGCGGCCGCCCTCGATGCAGGGGTAAGCCTCGCCGAAGGCGATGTGGCAGGCGGCGTTTTCGTCGAACAGGGTGTTATAGAACAGCAGCTTCTGATTGGAGATGGGGCTGTCGTAGGGCACCAGCGCCACCTCGCCGAAGTAAGCGGCGCCCTCGTCCACGGAGATGGCCGCCTCCAGCACCTCCTGCCCCTGTCGGGCGCTGACGGAGGTGATCCTGCCGTTTTCCACGGTCATGCGGAAGCCGTCGATGATATTTCCGTCGTGCACCAAGGGCATGGAGGCCACCACCACACCGTTGGTGCCGGTGCGCAGAGGTGCGGTGAAGATCTCCTCCGTGGGCATGTTGGCAACAAAGGGCTGGCCGGCAGAGGTGCAGTCGTCTCCGGCTTCCCAGATGTGATCGGCAGGCAGCTCCACCGTCAGGTCGGTGCCCAAGGAGTTGGTGTAGTGCAGCGTCTTCAGGCGCAGGGCGTTGAGCTTCTCCTTGCGCCGAGCCAGCATGGCGATGTGCTCCTGCCAGTGCTCCACGCTGCGGCCGTCGCCGGTGATGCGCACGGCCTTGAAAATGGCGTCCCAGAGCTGCTCCATGGCCTGCTCCTCCGGCACATCGGGGAACACCTGCTTTGCCCAGGAGGGGATGGGGATGGAGGCGATGCACCAGGGGAAACCGCTGCTCATTTGCAGGCGGTAATACTCCTTCAGCGCCTGACCGCTCACCCGCAGAGCGCGCACACGGCGGTCGGGATCCACGCCCTTGAGATGCTCCGGATCCTCGGCGTCAATGGCCAGATAGGCAGCGCCGGCCTTGGCATAATCATTGAAAAAATGCTGCCGCCACTGGGGCACCTCGTCAAACACGGCGTCGTCGGCTCGGAGGAACTTCTCCCGCGCCAGATAGTCGTCGTGCCAGTTCATCACCACCTCGCGGCAGCCCACATCATAGGCCGCCGAGGCGCACAGGCGGGCAAAAAAGGCGCACTCCACGGGGCTGGAGATGACAAGGGTCTGCCCCTTCTGCACATGAAGCCCCACTTCAATGAGGAGCTTTGCGTATTCACGCAATTTTTCGTTCATGGTGTCCATTACAAACACTTCCTTTTTTTATCGCAAAATATTTTTTTACCGCAGAATATCCATGAGGTCGTCGGTGCCGGTGGTCTTGGTGACCACCACCACATGGTCGCCCTCGCGGATGCAGGAATTTCCATCGGGAATGATGATCTCCTTGTCCCTGGCAATGGCGCCCACCAGAACCCCCTGCTTCAGGGGCAGATCCTTCATGGGCTTATCCAGCAGCTCCCGACACTCGGGGCCGGCGGTGAACTCCAGCGCCTCCACCTGCCCACCCATCATCTTATACAGGCTCTCCACGAAGCTGCCCTCGGAGTTAGCCAGCGCGCGGACATAGCGGGTGATCTGGTTGGCCACCAAATCCTTGGGGCTGATGATGCTGCCGATGCGGGTGTCCTGCACCAGATCCATATAATTGGGGCGGGTCATCTTGGCCAGCACCTTGCCCACGCCTGCCCGCTGGGCGCTGAGCGCCATGAGCAGGTTCTCCTCGTCCCGATCCGTCAGGGACACGAAGGCGTCCGCCGCAAACACGCCCTCCTCCCGCAGGAGGTCGTTGTCCGTGCCGTCCCCCTCGATGACGAGAGTGTCCGGCAGCTCGGCGGAGAGCAGCAGGCACTTCTGGTGGTTCATCTCCACGATCTGGGACTTGATGCCCCGCTTTTTCAGCTCCCACACCAGATACATGGCCGTGCGGCTGCCGCCCAGAATGGACACGGCGCGCACCTTCTGCTGGGAGTGACCCAGACTGTGGAGCATGTCCTGCAGCTGCCCCTTGGCACCGATCATGTATAGTTTATCCCCGATCCGGGGCACAAATGCGCCGTTGGGGATCACCGTTTCGCCGCCGCGCACCGCCACGCAGAAGAGCACCTTGGCAGAAGTGTGGCTGCTGAACTCGCTGAGGGAGCGACCCGCCACGCAGGTCTGGGCAGTGACGTCAAAGCCGATCATGTCGATGCGCCCGCGGGCAAACGGCTCCACGGAGAAGGCCGAGGGGGTGGACACGATGCGGGCGATCTCCTGCGCCGCGGCCAAGTCGGGATTGATGACCATGTCAAGGCCGATCTCCTTTTTCAGCATATCGGCATCCCGACGATACTCCGGACTGCGCACACGGGCAATGGTGTGGTCGGCGCCCAGCTTCTTGGCGATGAAGCAGCAGAGCAGGTTCGTGTCGTCCAGGTTGGTGACGGCGATGACCAGATCCGCCGCCTGCGCGCCGGCCTCCTTCAGCACGCGGATGGAGGCGCCGTTGCCCTCAATGCACATGACGTCCAGCGCGTTCTCCGCCTTGTGCAAGGCGGCGGCGCTGTCATCCACCATAACGATGTCGTGGTGCTCCCCCGCCAACTGGCTGGCGATGGCGTAGCCCACCTTTCCGTTTCCCACGATGATAATTTTCATTTTGCGTCTTCCTTCCCTTCCGGCGGACGGATGATTTTCGTTTCTTTATTTGCAAGGCGGAAGCCATTGTACTCCGCGCCCATGATGAGCACCTGACCGCTCATATACAGCCACAGCAGCACCACCACGATGGTGGCAATGGAGCCGTACAGCTCCGTATAATGCGCCACTGTTTCCACATAATAGGAAAATGCCACGGACAGGGTCAGCCACGCCAGCATACTCAGCAGCACCCCCGGCACCACCTCCCGCAGCGGGCACCGGTGCCCCCGCGCCAGCATGTTCAGCGGCACCAGCACCAGCAGCATGATGACGCCCAGAAACACGAAACGCAAGGTGCCCCACAGGTCGATAAAGCCCTCCGGCAGATGGATAAGCCCCGACACGAACTCCAGCGCCCGACGACCCACGGTGGTGAGCACGATGCTGGCGGCGATGGTGACGATGAGCCAGAGGGTGAACAGCAGGTTGCGCAGGGTGCCGCCGATGATGTCGGGGGGCTGGGGCACGCCGTAGGCCTTGCGCACGGAGTGCAGCAGGCAGCTGGTGGCTCGCATGGGGAACCACACGGAAAAGATCAGGCTGAACACCAGCAGCTGCCGGCTGGGGCTGGTGGACACATACTCCAGATAACTGCCCACGATGCCCACCACCTGCTCCGGCAGGATGCGGCTCATGGAGAGCATCACACTCTCAACGTCCAGCTCCATAAGACCCACCAGCGTGCTGATGAACACCAGGAGCGGAAAAATGGCAAAAAGCAGATAGTAGGTCAGCGCCGCCCCGTCTCGGGCGACATCGTGGCCATAGTAGCGGTCGATCAGATCCTTGACCATGGCAAAAAACGATCTCTGTTTTCCGGTTTTATTCCGTTTGATCGCTGACCCCTCCTTCCGGCAGATTCGCACTTATAGTAAGTATACCATACTCGCTCGGCAAAATAAACCCTTTCTTCTGTCCTGTCGTTTTTCAGCGCAGTTTCGGCAGCGTCAAACAGGTGTCCGTCAAAATTCATAAAATTTTTCCCATTTTTTGGAAAATAATTCCTATTGCATTTTTCCGGTTTTATGCTATTATGAAGGAAGGAAATTACTCATAAAGGAATAGAGGGATGAATATGGATAACTTAACTAAAATTGTACGCACAGAGATCGCACGCCAGTACAAAAGTGTGCGCCAGTTCGCCTTTGCCGTGAACATTCCTCTGTCGACCATCAACAGCGCCCTGCACAACGGGATCGGCGGCTCCTCCTTTGACACGGTGGTGCAGATCTGCAAGACGCTGGGCATCAAGGCTCTGTCGGACGACTCCGCCTTCTACCTCACCGACGACACCCAGGAACTGCTGACGCAGTACGCGCAGCTGGACAACTACGGTCGCCACACCGTGGCCACCGTGCTGAAGGTGGAGGCCGAGCGCTGCCGCGAGGCGTCGGAGGCGTTTTCCGGCCAGGCCGCTGCCTTTGGCGGCAGCTTTACCAGCGTGAACCTGCCCGCCGAGAGCGCCGCAGAAGCGGTGGATGCTCTGCGCAGCCTGAAAAATAAAGAGAACGAGTAAGAAGGGGTCGGTTTTATGACGACAGCGCAGTGTGAAGCGCGCACCTTTCTGGCACAATTTCATCATCGTCCGTTTTCCATTTCGGATCTCAAAAAAGCCCTGCAGGCGCAGGGCTTTTCTCTCGTGGAGTACAGCCGGACATCCAACTGCAAGGAGGTCACCACGCTGCTGACCGCCCTGCGGCTGTTTGACTACGCCGCAAGCCAATCCGCCTTTACCTATCAGGACGCCAACCTGCGGATCGTTTTTTTACTGGAGAATCTGTCCCAGCAGGAGCAGATGGTTCTGTTGAGCCACGAGTTGGGGCACATTCTTTGCCATCATCTGGATCATGCGCCCATCACCGGCCCAGGCACCGGCGTGCTGCAGGAGCAGGAGGCCAACGAATTTTCAGCCGACCTCATGCGATACAATCAGCGCTGCAAGCCTCGGCGCATCGCTCTGGGGGTGGGCGCAACTCTGGCGGCGCTGGCTCTGGTGTGCGCCCTGCTGTTTGCCTCGCCGGCCGACGCCAGCGGAACGGTGTATCTGACCCCGTCCGGAAGGTGCTACCACAAGGCAGACTGCATGTTTGTGGAGGGCAAGGACAACCTCACTGCCCTCTCCCCGCAGCAGGCGGAGGCCGCCGGCTATGAGCCATGCTCATGGTGCATCGGCCGCAGCGACTCGTGAATACATATCTTTTAATGCAGCGGGGGTGAAAATGCCATGCAAAGCAAGGCCGAAAAGTGGGATTACATTATTACCGGCAGACCCTACGGCATCATGCGGATGGTGATCGTCGGCGCTTTGGCTGCGTTTTTCATCGTGCTGACCATCGACCAGCTGCAGCCGGCTCCCAACAAGATGGCCTTTGTTGCCCTGGCCTTCGGGGGGATAGCGACTCTCATGACGGTGACCTTCGTAAAGCTCATCAGCCGCTACTTTTACTATAAGATCTGCATCGGCCAGAGGGGTTTTTACTTCAAAACAAACCCGTTTAACGGAAAATACTACGAATACACCGACATCGAGCGCTGCGGCGAAATGGCCATCGAAGCACACCACAGCGCCACCAGCGCCGCCCCGTCGGGAATCTATCGTCACATTTTCCATTTCATTGACCGCAGCGGGAAAAAGCACGAAGCTCTCTATGAAACCTCGCTGTATGAAAATGAAATTGCGATACTGATAGCGCGCATCAACAGCGCCCAAGAGGATGACTAAGTTAAAACGCAACGACGGCAGCCGCAGTTTAAGCGCGGCTGCCGTCGTTTTTTATTCGGGAAAAATGGTTTTTATTTGCCGGCGGCGTGGATGCCGGTGAAGAAATAGCGTCCCAGTCCGTCGCCGAACAGGCCGGTGTACTTCTCCGAGAGGCTCCAGCTTCTGGTGCTGTGGTACAGCGGGATCACGTTCCCCTTCTCCAGCAGCAGACGCTCGGCGTCCTCCAGATAGGCATCCCGCGCCTCCTTGCTGGCGGATACCGACGCCACACCCAGCAGCATATCGTAGGCGGAGGAATCGAAGTTGGCATAGTTGCCCTCGTTGCCGGTGCGCCAGCGGTTGAGAAAGCCCGTGGCATCATTGCGGTCGCTGGTGACCCGCAGGGCGGCCAGCGTGTATTCGCCCTGCTCCAGCGCCTTCGTGATCTCCGAGGCGGACACGCCCCTGAGCGTCACCTGAATGCCCAGCTTCTCTCTCCACGTCTTTTGCAGGAACACGGCCAGAGAATCCGCCGTGCCGTCGGACTCATAGAGCATGACCACCTGCTCCAGACGCTCCAGCACGTCGGCGGTGTAGCCCGCCTCCTGCATCAGCTCCTGCGCCGTCTGGCAGTTCTTTTCATAGTTTTCGCTGTCGTTGTCCACGGCGGCACCGTAATCGCGGAACTGTCCGCCCGCCGTGCTGCGGATGCCCCAGGTCACCAGACCCTCCGCCGCCAGATGGGTGCGCGCGCCCAGCAGCTCGGCAATGGCGTTGCGGTCGATGACCAGACTCATGGCGCGGCGCACCTTGTCGCTGTCCGCAAAGGTGGACATCCCGTTGAGCAGAACCACGCTGGTCTCGGGATAGTAATCCGGCGTCCAGCTGTCGATCTTTTTGGACACAGCCTCATCCGTCAACCCCAGCACAAAGTCCGCCTCGCCCTGCTCAAAAAGGGCGTTGGCCGTCTGCTCGTCGGCGGTGAAGCGGAAGGAAATGGACTCCGGCCCCAAGCGGCGGGCGTCGTAATACCCCTCGGTCTGCTGCAGCAGCAGGGTGTCATTTTCCCAGGAAACGGCGGTATAGGCTCCGTTGGTGAGGAGCGTCCGGAGCGAGAGGGACCAGTTCTCCTGCTCCACGGCGGAGCTGCGCACCGGCATGGTGGCCGCCGCCGTGCAGACGCTGTCCACGAAATACGGGCAGCGGCCGGAGAGCACCACCACGAAGGTGTCGTCGTCCGGCGCAGACACCTGCAGCGCCTCCACATTTCCGGCGCGGGCGGCGCTGTAACCGGCCACCATGTCAAGCAATCCGGCGTTTTCAGAGCCGGTGGCCGGATCTACCAGCCGCTTCCACGCATAAACAAAATCTCCGGCCTTGACGCGGGTGCCGTCTGACCAGACGGCGCCGGAGCGGAGCTTGAAGGTGTAGGTCTCCTGCCCCTCGGCCGTGGCGTCGCACTGGTAACTGCGCGCCACACCGCTCACCGCCGTGCTGCCGCCGCTCCCGTCGGACTGCAGCTTCATGAGATTTTCAAACAGGTGGCTCACCACGATCTTTTCTTCATCGGTGGAGACCAGCGCCGGATCCAGAGTGGCCGGAACGCTGCCCATGGCCACCCGAAAAGACACTTCCTTCACCAGACTGCAGCCGGCCAGCAGCCCCAGTGAAAGCGCCAAGGCCAGCAGCATAGCCGCATATCGTTTCAGTTTTCTCATGTACGTTCTCCTTTTGCGCCCGATCGGCTCACTTCTTCTCCGGCGCCACGCAGCCGTTTTCGTCCACCACGGCGGGAATGATCTGGCTGCGGGTGTTGCGGGCAATATCGTCCAGCCGCATGCGGCTGGGGAAATCCGACAGCAGCGTATAGGCCACGCCGTGGCGCTTGGCACGCCCTGTGCGGCCGATGCGGTGGATATAATACTCGTTTTCATCGGGCACGTCGTAGTTAAACACGGCGTCCACATCGTCCACGTCGATGCCTCGGGCGGCCACGTCCGTTGCCACGAACACATGGAGCTTGCCCTCGCGGAACAGCGCCATCACCGCCTCCCGCTTGCGCTGGGGAATGTCGCCGTGGATGCACTGAGCGTCCAGCCCCCGCATCTGCAGAAACTTGGTCAGCCGCTCCGTGGAGCCTTTGGTGTTGCAGAAGCACATGACCCGCTCCAGCTTCTCTCCGGCGATGATGCGGGCAATGGTGTCCACCTTCTGATCCGACGGAACCTCGATGCGGTACTGGAGGATGTCGGGCTTATTCTCCTTGGTGGCCTGCACGGTGATCTCCTCGGGATCCCGCTGATAGACCCAGGAAATGTCCATGACTTCACGGGAAATGGTGGCCGAGAACATGCCCAGATTCTTGCGGTTGGGGATCTTGTCCAGAATGCGGGTGACGTCTTGGATGAAGCCCATGTCCAGCATGCGGTCGGCCTCATCCAGCACCACGGTCTGCACCTCCTTCACCGTGACGGTGCGGCGCTTCATGTGGTCGGACAGGCGGCCGGGGGTGGCCACCACGATCTGGGGCTTGCGCTTGAGGGCGTTGATCTGCTTGCCGATAGGCTCGCCGCCGTACAGGCACACCACCCGCAGCCCCTCGTGGCACACGGCCACCTCCCGCAGCTCCTCGGTGATCTGCATGGCAAGCTCACGGGTGGGCGCCAGGATCAGCGCCTGCACCGCCTCGCTCTCCCGATCAATGCGCTCGATGATGGGCAGGCCGAAGGCCATGGTCTTGCCCGTGCCGGTGGGCGCCTTGGCGATGACATCCTTCCCCTCCAGCATGGGCGGGATGCAGCCCGCCTGCACCGGCGTGGAAACGGTATAGCCCTTGTTTCTAATGGCTCGCATGGTGGCCTCTGACAGGCCGAAGCTGTCAAAGGGCACGCCTTGGGTAATTTCCATAGTTTCTTTCCTCTTTTTTTGCCATAAAATTTCAATTTCCATTTTACCACAAATGTCAACCGCTGAAAAGAGGGGAAATACGGGGGGCATGAGAAGACAAGGGAGGGGCAAAAGCGGCCTACCGGTGCAGGCGGGCGGGGTATGGAGGTGCGGTGCGTCTCAGCGGCGGGGTGAGGGCACCCCGCCCTATGGGTGCATAACAAGGGGTGCAGTGCAAACGGGGCGTCGGGGAAATCGGCGAAGCGCCGCCGGTGGCGGAAGAAGCGAGCCGGTTTCGAGGAAGTGCCCCGATTGGCGACCACGACAGTGGACGGGAATCGGTTGGCACGACGGTGGGCAATCGCCGCCCCCTACGGACGCATGGCAAGGAAATGCGGTGCGGTGCAAAAGAAGTACGGATTGCCACGTCGCTTCGCTCCTCGCAATGACAGGGCTTGATGGTGCGGTGCGCGACGGGCGGCGGGGTGAGGGGAGCGAATCGAGCGCTGCCGGTGGCAGAAGAAGCGAGATGAGCGAGTGGCCGCGGTCAAAATTTTAAGCGGCCGCCGTAAGGCAGCGTAAAAATTTTGGGCACCGCAACAGGATCACCCCGCCCTACGGGTGCGGGACATGGGGTACGGAGTTGGTAAAACGACTGTAGGGCGGGGCCAGTGTGCCCCGCCGTTGGGGATGCAGAGCGTGTCGGGCGGCGGCACACATGGGTGCCGCCCTACAGGGGCATATCAAAGGGTGCGGTGAAACGGGGCGTCGGGGACGCCGACCCCTACGCAGGGCAGGGTGGTTTTTATAAAAATGTCATTCCGAGGAGCGAAGCGACGTGGGAATCCGTTTCTCCATAGGACAGGGGTGCGGCGTAAGGGGATTACGGATTGCCACACCAGTGTGCGCACTGGCTCGCAATGACAGGTTTTGAAAGTGCGGTGGTGGTCGGCGGCGGCACACATGGGTGCCGCCCTACAGGGGATAAGAGGGGGTGCGGCGGTCAACGGCGGGGCGTCGGGGATGCCGACCCCTACGGGTGCATAACAAATGGTGCGGTGCGTCTCGGCGGCGGGGTGAGGGCACCCCGCCCTACGGCGTGAATTGGGTGGAGCGGTGCGGGGGCAGGAGAAAGGGGCGGCACCGGATGGGCACCGCCCCTTTGGGTGGTTTTTAACCTTTTACTTTTTTGCTTTTACTTCAGCACGGTGCCGTCGGCTAGGGTGATGGTGTAGCCGTTGAAGTTAATGGTGCCGTTGTTGGTGAGACTGGTGAGGGTGCAGTTGCCGGTGAGGGTCCAGGTGCAGCCGCTTTCCACAGTGACCATGGCGTTATTGCTGACGGCGGTGCCGCCCTGGGCGTTCTCCACGATGTTCACGGTGCCGGTGAAGCTGCTGCCGTTTTTCAGGGTCATGGTCAGGGTGGAGATGGTGTCCACCACGATGTCACCTGTCAGCACCTGCCCGTCGGCGGTGAACTCCACCTGTGCGCCGTTGCTGCCGGCGGTGCCCCAGCCGTGGCTTGCGGAGTTGCCCACCACCCGCAGCAGCGCACCGTCGGAATCCTCATTCTTCAGGGTCACGCCGCTGAGAGTCAGCACGCAGTGGGTGTTGGTCACATAGATCATGTCGCCGTTCTTGGCCGTGAGGCTGCCGCCGGTCATGGAGAAGGTGGAGGTGCCCACATCCGCGTCGCCGCTCATGGACTGGTAAATCATCACGTTGTGGACGTTTTCGTCGGAGCTGGTGCCCTTGGTGTCGCTCATGTTGCCGGTGACGGTGCAGTTTTCCAGAGTGATGGAGTTCTTGCCCTCAATGACCAGCGCCTCGGAGTTGTTGGCGGTGAGGGTGGCGTTCTCCATGGTGATGTCGGCAGTGGAGTAGACAGCGGGAGAGTTATAGCCGTTGGAGGTGTAGCTGCCGCCGCTTACGTTCACGGTGCCGCCGCCCCGATCGGAACGGATGGCCGCCGAGGAATTGCCGGAGGTGTTCACGGTGAGGTTGCTGGCGTTGGTGGTGCCGCCGCCGGTGGTCTGGAGGCCGCCGGAGTTGTCGGCGGTGGTGGTGATGGTGGAATCGGAGATATTCACGGTGGTGCCGCTGCCGTAGCTGAACACGCCGTTGCCGTTCTGGGCGGAGGAGGTGACGGTGGCGTTCTTGATGGTCACGGTGGCGCCGCCCGTGGCCAGAAGCGCGGCATTGACGCCGTAGAAGTCGCCGTTTTCCGTGTTGGAGGTGGCGCCGCCGGACTTATCCACGGTGATGCCGTCCAGAGTCACCGTGGCGCCGTCCACGCGCAGGGCGTTTTCATCGTCGCCGGTGGAGGTGTAGGTTTCCTTGCTGTAAGTGCCGTCTTCGCTGATGGTGTTGGCGCTGGAGCCTTGGGTGACGGTGCCGCTGCCGCCGAAGCCGCTCTGGCTGCCGATCACCACGGCTGTGGCTACGCCCTTTTTGTCAAAGGTCACCTGCACCACATCGCCCGCCGCCAGGTCGGAGGCGGAAGCCGATTCGCCGTTTTTCGTAACGGTGGCCTTGGAAATATCCACGGTCACGGTCTCACCGCTCTCGGTGAAGCCGCCCTGCCGGCTGCTGCCATCGGGCATTTCCGGAGGGGTGCCGCCCTGCTGATCGCTGTCGCCGTCGGGCTTCTCGGGGGGTGTGCCGGTGGGCTGCTGGCTGCTGTCGCCGTCAGGCTTGGCCGGCGGCTCCTGGCCGCCGCTCTGGCCGCTGTCGTCGGAGCCGTCAGGCTTCTCCGGCGGCATGCCGGTGGGCTGGCCGTCTGTCTGGCTGCTGCCATCGGGCATTTCCGGCGGCTGCTGTCCGTCTCCGCCGGAGGGTGCGCCAGAGCCGGACGACTCGCCCAGTGCCAGGGTGACGGAGGTGCCGTCGATGGCGGTCACCTTGCCGGTGACGGTCTGCCCCGCATACTCTGTGTTCCTTTTTGCGCCGCAGGCTGCCAGAGTTAAGACCATGGCCACCGCACATAGGATGGCTATAAATCTTTTCATACGATGACCTCCTTTTTTGTTACTATAAATGTGAAATAGGAAATTATCCGTCTCATTTCTCTTGCTGTGATCACATCATAATGCCGTTTCCTAAAAAGCAACTTAAAAAACAAAAATCTTTTTTATATTTTTCGAGGGAAAAAATAAAGCGGCGGCACCCGAGGGTACCGCCGCTTTGGCTGCTGTTTTATTTTCTGTATGGCACATGCCAGATCTCCTCGGCATAGTCCCGAATGGAGCGGTCGGCGGCAAAAATGCCGCTGCGGGCGATGTTGTGCAGACTGATCTCGTTCCAGCGCTTGCGGTCGCCGTAGGTTTTTATCATGCGGCGGCCGGCGTCGCAGTAGGACACGAAATCCGCCAAGAGCAGGTACTGATCCGCCGGAGAGTCGCCGCCGAAAAGCAGGCGGCGGTAGATGTCCTCGTAGCTCACGCCGTCCTTAAAGCCCGTGCGGATGGCGTCCAGCACACGGCGCAGCACCGGATCGCGCTCATAGAGCAGCTCGGGGTCATAGTGCCGCGAGAGGGCGGCCGCCTCCTCCGCCCGCAGGCCGAAGAGGAACATATTTTCGTCGCCCAGCACCTCGTGCATCTCCACGTTGGCGCCGTCCAGCGTGCCGATGGTAACGGCACCGTTCATCATGAACTTCATGTTGCCGGTGCCGCTGGCCTCCTTGCCGGCGGTGGAGATCTGCTGGGACACCTCGCTGGCGGGCATGAGCATCTCCGCCATGGACACCCGATAATTTTCCAAAAACACCACTTGCAGCTTATCCTTGCAAACGGGGTCGTGGTTGATCTGATCCGCCACGGAGCCGATGAGGCGGATGATGCGCTTGGCCACGGTGTAGCCCGGGGCGGCCTTGGCGCCGAAGAGGAAGGTCTGGGGGCGGAAGTCCATAGTGGGATCATCCTGCAGGCACTGGTAGAGGTAGAGAATGTGCATGACGTTGAGGAGCTGGCGCTTATACTCATGCAGGCGCTTGACCTGCACGTTGAACACGGCGTCGGTGTTCAGCGTGACGCCCTGCTGCTTTTTCGCCCAGCGGGCAAAGCGGAGCTTATTGGCGCGCTTGATCTCCTCCAGACGCGAGAGGACGGAGGCGTCGTCTGCATAGGCGTCCAGCTTGCTCAGCTCCTGGGGATGCAGGAGGTAGCCGTCGCCGCCGTTGAGGTCGCAGATAAGGCTGTGAAGCCCGTGATTCACCTGGCTGAGCCAGCGGCGATGATCCACGCCGTTGGTGACGTTGTGGAACTGCTCCGGATGCATCTCATAGGCTTCGCGGAACACGTCTTTTTTCAAAATGTCCGTGTGCAGGGCGGACACGCCGTTGACGCTCATGCCGCCGGCGATGCAGAGGTTGGCCATGCGGACGCCGCCGTCCCAGACGATGGCCAGCTTCTCGGTTTTGGCGGGGTCATGATAGAAGTCCTCCACCTGCTTCTGCCAGCGGTGGGCGATCTCCGAAATGATCTGCCAGATGCGGGGCAGCAGCGTTTCAAACAGGCTCTGCGGCCAGCACTCCAGCGCCTCGGCCAGCACGGTGTGGTTGGTGTAGGCCACGCTGTTTTTGGTGATGTTCCACGCCTCGTCCCAGCCCATGCCGGCGTCGTCCATGAGAATGCGCATCAGCTCGGGGATGACCAGCGTGGGGTGGGTGTCGTTGATCTGGATGACATTTTTCTCATGGAAATTGCGCAGGGTGCCGTACACCTCCAGATGCTTGCGGGTGATGGACTGGATGGTGGCAGACACGAAGAAATACTGCTGCTTCAGGCGCAGGGACTTGCCCTCGTAGTGATTATCCTCGGGGTAGAGCACCTTGCTGATGGCGTCGGCCATGGTGCGCTCCTCGCTGGCCTGCAGGTACTGGCCGCGGCTGAAAAGCTGCATATCCACGGGCTTGGGGCTGCGCGCCTGCCAAAGGCGCAGGGTGTTGACATGATCGGTCTTATAGCCGGCGATCTCCATGTCGCAGGGCACGGCCAGCACGCGGGTATAGTCCTCGTGAACCACCATGAGCTGCCCGCCGTCCCACTTGGTGCGGACGGTGCCGCCGAAGTGCACCTCCTCCGCCTCCTGCGGACGGGGCAGCAGCCATGCGCCGCCTATATCCTGCCAGTCGTCCGGCAGCTCCACCTGCTGGCCTTCCACGATCTTCTGCTTGAAAAGACCCAGCTCATAGCAGATGGAATACCCCGTGGCGGGGATCTCCAGCGTGGTCATGCTGTCCAGATAGCAGGCAGCCAGACGGCCAAGGCCGCCGTTGCCGAGGCCGGCGTCCGGCTCGTGCTCGAAGAGGTCGGCCGCCTTGAAGCCCAGCTCCTCCACGGCCTGCGTCAGCGCGTCCACAAGACCGAGATTATAGGCGTTTTTCATGAGGCTGCGCCCCATGAGGAACTCCAGAGACAGGTAGTGCACCTGCCGGAGCTGCTCCTTGTCCGTTTCCTCCCGCGTGGTGACGTTCCGCTCGGCCATAATGTCCCGCAGAACCATGGCGCAGGCACGGAGCATATCCCCGTCCCCCGCCTGCTGGGGCGTGCAGCCGCAGTTGATGCGCAGCTTTTGCAAAATTGCTTCTTTCAGTGTGTTCTTGGTCATTTGGTTCTCCTTGTCGTTTCGGTAATATGCTCATAAAGGGCTTCATAGGAACCGGCGCTGGCATTCCAGCTGAAGTCGTCTCGCATGCCACGCTCCTGCACGCAGCGGAAGCCGTGCAGATCGCTGCGGTACAGCTCCACCGCCTGCGAGATGACATACTGCATATCGAAGGCGCTGTAATCGGCAAAAACAAAGCCGTTGCCGTCCTCCTGCCCCACCTGGCAGGAGCGCACCGTGTCCGCAAGGCCGCCGGTCTGGCGGACAATGGGCACGGCGCCGTAGCGCATGGCGATCATCTGGGAAAGGCCGCAAGGCTCCGAGCGGGAGGGCATCAGATACAGGTCGCTGCCGGCGTAGATGCGGTGCGCCAAGTCCTCATTATAGCCGATATAGGCGCAAAGCCGGCCTTTATAGCGGTTTTCCGCGTAGCGGAAAAAGTCTTCATACCGCTTGTCGCCGCTGCCCTGCATCACGAACTGGCAGCCGGTCTGCATGATGGCGTCCAGACTTTCGCAGATGAGGTCGATGCCCTTGTGCCCCACCAGACGGGTCACGATGGAAATAAGGGGCACGTCGCTCTGCACCTGCAGCCCCAGCTCCTGCTGCAGCGCCCGCTTGCAGTCCGCCTTGCCGCGGAGGTTCCCGACGCTGTAATGCGCCGCCAGCACGGGGTCGGAGGAGGGGTCAAAAACAGCGGTGTCGATGCCGTTTACGATGCCGGTGATCTTGTCACCGCAAAGCTGCACCACGGACTCCATGCCCTCGGCATAGGCGCCCAGACGGAGCTGGCGGGCATAGGTGGGGCTGACGGTGGTGACGGCGTCGGCGCAGAGCATGGCGCCCTTCATGAGGTTCACGCAGCCGTCCATCTGCAGCGTGCCGCCCTCATACCAGCCGCGATCCAGGCCGAACAGATCCTCCACCGTGTCCGCGCCGAACTTGCCCTGATACTCCACATTATGGATAGTGAACACGGTGCGGATACCGCGCAGAGCGTCCCAGCGCCCCATGAGATCCTGCCGGTAGATGGGCACCAGCGCCGTCTGCCAGTCGTTGCAGTGGATCACCTCGGGCATATCGTCCAGCACGGGCAGCAGATCCAGCACCGCACGGGAGAAAAAGGCAAAGCGCTCCCCGTCGTCGCACTCGCCATAGAGCCGGCCGCGGGCAAAATAACGCTCATTATCCACAAAATACCAGGTGACGCCGCGGTGCTCAAGGGAAAACAGGCCGCAGTATTCATGGCGCCACGCCAGATCCACATAGATATACCGGCGGAAGGTCATTTTTTCGCGCCACTGGGTGGAAACGCTGTTATACAGCGGCAGGATCACCGCCACGCGGTGGCCTCTGGCCGCCAGAGCCACCGGAAGGCTGCCGGACACATCCGCCAGACCGCCGGTTTTGCAGAAGGGGGCGGCCTCCCCCGTTACATAGAGAATGTTCATCTTATACCTCTTAATATTTCTTATACCTCCGCGCCCTTGCTGAGCACCATGGGGTACTTTTCCGTACCCTCCAGATGCACGCCGGAGCCGACCTTTACATTTTTATCCGCAATGACATGGCGCAGCACGGCGTCCTTGCCCACCACCGTGTCCTTAAAGAGGATGCACCCGTCCACCACGGCGCCCTTTTCCACGCGGACGCCGCGGCTGATGATGCTGCCGCTGACGCTGCCCTGAATGTCGCAGCCGTCATCCACCAGCGAATTCACGCAGCCCCCGTGGGGATCCATATAGGTGGAGGCGGCGTCGTTTTCCTTGGCATAAATGGGGCGGTCGGGGCAGAAGAGATCCTGCCGCACGGCGGGGTCAAGCAGCTGCATGCTGCTGGCATAGTACCCGGCCACATCGGTGATGTGCGCCGCGAAGCCGCCGAAGACATAGCCGTGGATGTGCAGCTCCTTTGCAAGCCCCTGCAGGACGTACTCCTGAAAGCTGTACTCATTGCGGCTGACGAACCGCTCCACCAGCGCGAGAAGCAGCTCCTTGCGCAGCAGGAAGATCTGCAGGCAGCGGAAGCCCTTGTGCTGCTCCTCCACCACCTCCTGCACGCGGCCGGAGGCGTCCATGTTCAGGTAGAGGCCGTCGCCTGTGGAGGGGGCGCACACCGCCGTGACGTCCGCGCCGGTGTCGAGATGCGCCTGCAGCACGGCCTTGAGGTCGATGTTCAGCGCCACATCGCTGTCCGCCAGAACCACATAGTCCTGCCGGATATGGTGCAGGTACTCCTTCACCACGTCCAGCGCCTCCAGCTTGCCCCGAAAGCGGCCGTCGCCCCGAGCGTTGTTATAGGCGAACACCGGCAGCAGCGTGAGGCCGCCGAAGCTGCGGGAGAGATCCCAGCTCTTGCCGCTGCGCAGGTGATCCATCATGCTCTGGCACCGGCCGTGCATGATGACGCCCACGTCACGAATGCCGGCGTTGACCATGTCGGAGAGGATGAAGTCCACCATGCGGTACGAGCCGCCGAAGGGCACGGAGCCGTGGATGCGGTGCTCCGTCAGCTCCCGCAGGCCGTTGGATTTTTCATAGGAAAAAATGATGCCGTGCATTCCGTTCATGCCTTCGCCTCCTGTCCGTGTGATTTATCCAGCATGGCACCGGCAGGGACGGTCTCCCCGTCGGCCACTTCCGCGCAAGGCCCCAGCACCGCCACGCCCCATTGATCGGGGTCGGCGGCGGTTTCCGGCCCTGCGCCCACATGAGCGCCTGCGCCCACCACACTATTTTCGCCCAAAATGGCATATTCTACCCGAGCGCCCTTTTTCACCACGGCGCCGGGCATGAGCACGGAGTAGGTGACCACAGCCCCCTCCTCCACGGCGGCGTTATAACTGAGGACGGTGTTCTTCACCTCGCCCCGAATGTCGCAGCCCTTGGCCACGGCGCTGTTGCCCACGTCGGCCGTTTCCGCAAAGAAGGCCGGCGGGCAGGAGGGGGTGCGGCTGTAGATGGGCCAGCTCTTATCCAGCAGATTCAGCCCCGAGCCGGGAGAGAGCATATCCATGTTGGCGTCCCACAGGGAATCCAGAGTGCCCACGTCCTTCCAGTAGCCCTCGAAGCGGTAGGCTACCATCTTTTCGCCGGCCTTCAGCATGGCGGGGATGACATTTTTGCCGAAATCGTTGGCGGACGCGGGATCCGCCTCATCCTGCAGGAGATAAGCCCGCAGCTTTTTCCAAGTGAAGATGTAAATACCCATGGAGGCCAGATTGCTCTTGGGCTTTGCGGGTTTTTCCTCAAAGTCCGTGATGACGTCCTCGGCGTCCACATTCATGATGCCGAAGCGGCCGGCCTCGTGCCAAGGCACCTCCATGACGGAGATGGTGCAGTCGGCGCCGGTGTCCTTATGGCGGCGGAGCATTTTGGAATAGTCCATTTTATAAATGTGGTCGCCGGACAGCACCGCCACATACTCCGGATCGTACAGATCCACGAAGCCGATGTTCTGGTAGATGGCGTTGGCGGTGCCCTTATACCATCCCGCGCCGCTGTTGCTCTGGTACGGGGGGAGGATATGCACGCCGCCGTTCATGCGGTCAAGCTCCCAGGGCTGGCCGCTGCCGATGTAGCTGTTCAGCTCCAAGGGGCGGTACTGGGTGAGCACGCCCACGGTGTCTATGCCGGAGTTGGTGCAGTTGGAGAGGGGGAAATCAATGATGCGGAACTTCCCCCCGAACGGTACGGCGGGCTTGGCCATGTCTCCGGTGAGCACATAGAGGCGGCTGCCCTGACCGCCGGCCAGCAGCATGGCAATGCATTCTTTTTTCACGGTTGATCCGCTCCTTTCTCCTTCTTATAGATCCCCTCGCCCCGCAGGTACACCGCACCCAGAGGCGGGATGCGCACGCTGATGGAGGTCTCGCGGCCGTGGGACGGGACGCTCTCCACCGGTATGGGTCTTTCATTCACTACGCCGCTGCCGCCCCACTGGGGCGCGTCGGTGTTGAATACTTCTTTATAAACCGCCTTTTCCGGCACGCCGAAGCGGTAATCCTCGTGCGCCACGGGGGCAAAATTCACGATGCAGACCAGCTCACGCCCCCGCCTGTCGCGGCGGAGAAACACCAGAATATTGTTATAATTGTCATCGGCCACCAGCCAGGTAAAGCCGTCCCAGTCAAGGTCGTTTTCCCACAGGGGCGGATGCTTTTTGTAAAAACAATTCAGCGCACGAATGCAGTCGTGCGCTGCAGACACAGCGGGGTCTTGCAGCACGCCCCAGTCCAGCTCCCCGTCAAAGTCCCACTCCTTCCACTGGGGAAGCTCCGCCCCCATAAACAGCAGCTTGCCCCCCGGGTGCGCCAGCATATAGGCCAAAAAGCTCTTTACGCCGGCCAGCTGCATGCCCTCGTCCCCGGGCATCTTGCCCCGCAGGGAGCCTTTCATGTGCACCACCTCGTCATGGGAGATGGGCAGCACGAACCGCTCGGAAAAGGCGTACATCATGGAAAAGGTGACGTCCCTGTGATGATCCCGCCGGAAGAAGGGATCCATTTTCAAATAGTGGCACAGGTCGTTCATCCAGCCCATGTTCCACTTCAGGTCGAAGCCCAGCCCCTCGGCGCCTGTCACATGGGGCCAGGCGGTGGACTCCTCGGCGATCATCAGGGCGGTGGGCTTTTGGGTGTGGACGGTGCGGTTCAGAAGCTGCAAAAACGACACGGCCTCCAGATTTTCCTTGCCGCCGTTTCTATTGGGCCGCCACTGGGTGCGGCCGTAGTCCAGATAGAGCATGGAGGCCACGGCGTCCACCCGCAGGCCGTCCATGTGATACTCCTTCAGCCACCACATGGCCGACGACAGCAGGAAGCTGCGCACCTCCCCGCGGCCATAGTCAAAGACCCGCGTGCCCCAGCCCTCGTGCTCCCATTTCAGGCAGTCGCCGTATTCATACAGGCACGTGCCGTCGAACTGGATGAGCCCGTGCTCGTCCTTGCAGAAGTGCGCCGGCACCCAGTCCAGAAACACCGCCACGCCGGCCTGATGGAGCGTGTCCACCAGATATTTCAGATCCTGCGGCGTGCCATAGCGGGAGGTGGGGGCGAAGTAGCCGGTGCACTGGTAGCCCCAGGAGGCGTCCAGCGGGTACTCCGTCACGGGCATCAGCTCCACCGCCGTGTAGCCCATGTCGGACACATAGGCCGCCAGCTCGTCGGCCAGCTTGCGGTAGCCAAAGGGGCTGCCGTCGGGGTAGCGGCGCCAGGAGCCGAGGTGCACCTCGTAAATATTCAGTGGCCGCTTCAAAAGCGGCTTTCTCTTGAGGCTGCGCTGCCAGGCATCATCCTGCCAGTCGTAGGAAAGCGGCGCCAGCTTGCTGTCCGTCCCGGGACGGGTGGCGGCGTGGAAGGCATAGGGATCCGCCTTCCAGACGACCCGCCCGTCCGCCTGCGTGAGGCAGAATTTATAGCTGTCATACGCCTTGGCCTCCGCCACGGTACACTCCCACACGCCGTCCTCCCACGACATGGGGATAAGCTGCCATGCAGAAAAATCCCCCGCCAGGCTCACGGAGCGGGCGTTGGGCGCCCACAGGCGGAAGCGATAGCCCGTTTCCGCGGGGTGCGCGCCGAACCAGTCCGCCGCAGCGCACCATGTGCCGCCGAAAAATGCTGCTCTGTCCACCGCTGTCGCCTCCCTGTCCACTCGATTTTACCACCCCGACCGGATGCATCCTGTCGAAATGATGCAGCGTTTATATCTGCGTATTTTACCCTATTTTTTCGCTTTCGTCAAGAAATGCGCAGCAGCGACGGCCACCCGAAAACGGGCTGCCGCCGCTGCGTGATTCACTCGGTTTGCTCCTGCTGCACCGCTGCGCCCATGCCGAAGTCATCGGCCGCGCCGGCGCCATCCCGCCGGAGCATCTGCTCCATGACACGGATGTCGCTGTCCACGTCCATGGCGTCGGACTGATAGAGCTGGTCAAGCTGCCGCTCAAAGCCCTCCACGATCTTGTCCATGGTGTCGGCAATGCGCTGCTTGGCCTGGGACACGTTCTCGCCGCTGACGCCGGCTTCCTCAAAATCGGCGTAGCTGTCCAGCAGCTTCTGGGTGGTGGGTAGGTAGTAGTTGAGGAAGGTGGATGCTTTGGTCTTCTTTTCCGGTTCCTCCTCCACGATGCGGAAGATCTTGCCCGCCAGCTCCTCCAACCGGTCGATCTTGGCGCTGATAACGGGGTCGGCGATGCGGTCATTGGCGCGGCGGATGTCGCGGAGCTGGCCGCTGTAGCCCTCCGCAGTCTCCGCCGGAGCGGACTGCGCCTTTGCCTGCGCCTGCTCTTCCAGATCCTCCGCCGCCTCAAAGGTGCGCACCAAGACGCCCCGACTCAGATCCAGATAGGCCTCCTTGCCCCAGTAGCCCTTCTGCACCATCTGCTCCAGATCATTTTCCACCCGACGGGGCGAAACATCCGCTGCGGCGGCAAACTGGGAGATGGACACCGTTTCCTTCTTTCCGGCGATGGTCTGATACTTGGCGTAGCGGCGCAGACGGCGGCGCATCCAGTGACTCCCCAGCAGCAGACCCAGGCCGCCGGCGGTGAGTCCCATGGGGAAGAAGACCTCCTCCAAAAACCACGCCCAATGGCCGTCCTGCAAAAAGAACAGATTTTCCTTCAGCGAGCCGGACAGCGCAATGGCGCCTATGATGGTCACAATAATGCCGATGATGCGCAGAACCTTCGCACCGCTGTCGGACACCTTCGGCGTGCGGCGGGTGATATTGCTTTTGTTTTTTTTCGTCTGCCCTGCGGCAGAGCCGCTCGTTTTCTCCGCGGCGGCGACGCTTTTCACTGTATTCTCCGTCTCCGCTGTGATGATCGTCGGCTGTGCGCCGCTGCTTGGGCGCTTGCGCTTGCCGTCGGAGAGCTTCGCCAGCAGCACGATAAGCCCCACAGGCCATGCAAAGGCGAACAGCAGGGCGATGACGACCCACGACCACACCTCGTTTTTATCCGGTTTATTCGGCTTATTGGCGTTTCTGCTATCGGCCATGGTTCGTACCCTCCTGCTTAATGCGGCTCACGTTTTTTGATGCATTATATTTTACTCTTTTTCCCCCTCTGCGTCAAGAATGCAGGGGCTATCTCAACACTTTTTTCACAAAAAAACAGGCGGCCGCTGCGACCGCCTGCAAAAAGATCCATTCACTTGCTCACTTGCCCCGACGGGTATAGATGCGCGCCAAACCGCCCTCGGCGGTTTCACGGTAGCGCTTGTTCATGTCAAGCCCCGTGTAGTACATGCTCTTGAGCACCATGTCGTAGCTGATGTTGCGGGTGCCGGTGAGAAAGTAGGCAATATTGGCCGAGTTGATGGCGCGCATGGCGGCCACGGCGTTGCGCTCGATACAGGGCACCTGCACCAGCCCGCAGATGGGGTCGCAGGTAAGACCCAGATGGTGCTCCAGAGATACCTCGGCGGCATACTCGATCTGATGGATGTTGTAGCCGAAAGCCTGACAGGCCGCAGCGGCGGCCATGGAGCAGGCCACGCCCACCTCCGCCTGACAGCCGCACTCGGCGCCGGACACGGATGCATTGCGCTTGGCCAGCTCCCCGAACAGACCCGCCACGCCCAGCGCATGGGCGATGTCCAGCTCGGAGAGGCCGCGCTTGCCCTCAAAATAGTACAGCACCGCCGGCAGCACGCCGCAGGAGCCGCAGGTGGGCGCCGTGACGATGGTGCCGTTGTCGGCGTTCTGCTCGCTGACGGCGTAGGCATAGGAGCAGACCTTCTGGCACTCCACCAGCTCGGGATGCTTGGTCTCCACGATGTGGTCGTGCATATACTTGGCCTTGCGCTGGATGTGCAGGCCGCCGGGCAGCTCTCCGGTGCGGGAAAGCCCCTCCTCCACGGAGCGCTTCATCACATGCCACACCCCGATGAGGTAGTCCCAAATATCCGGCCCCTCGTTCATCTCGATATACTCCACCAGATCCACATAGCGGTACTGGCAGAACTGCAGTATTTCGGCAAAGGAGTTCTCCATATAGATCTCCTCGCTCTCCAGCTCCTGCTCCCGTCCCTCGATGACGATGTCGCCGCCGCCGATGCTCTGCACGCGGATGCGCCCCAGCTCCTCCGTCCCATGGAAAGCGACAAGATCCATGGTGTTGGGGTGCTTCATGTCCTTGGGATCCTCCTGCGAGAAGATCACCTCCGCCGCAGCGGGGGCAACCGCGTCCCGTATGGCGCGGTCCGTGCCGTGTCCCCGACCGGTCTTGGACAGAGAGCCATAGAGCACAGCCTGAAACTTATCTGCCTCCGGATGCTCGCCGCGAAACAGCACCGCAGCCCGCGCAGGACCCATGGTGTGGGAGCTGGAGGGGCCTGTGCCTATCTTATAAATATCACGGATGGATTTCAAATTATTCACCCTTTCTCTTATTGTCAAATGGATTATAGCATCTTAGCCCCGCAAAGGCAAGGAGGATATGCGGAAAAAGGCGGGGCTTTGCGCCCCGCCTCTAAGCTCTCTTATGCGCTTTATACGTCCTGCCGGATGAAGGCGTCGAAGCCCGCTGCCTTCAGGCGCTGCACCATTTTTTCGGCGTTGGCGCGGCTGGCGAACGCCCCCACCTGCACCCGATAGAGCTTCTGCTCCGCGGGCTGCTCCGGCCGGGCGGGTTTGGGCTGCTCGGCGGCCTTATAGGTCACGCCGAAGCAGTCGCAGATGCCGTGGGCGATGGCCTCACCGATGGCGGCGGCGTTTTCCACGACCCACTTGGCGCCCTCCACGGTGTCGTGGAACTCGCACTCGATATAGGCCGTGGGCGCCTTGGGCACCCGTACCTCGTAGAGCTTCGGGTTCACCTGAATGTTCTCGCTGGTGCCGGGGGACAGAGGCGCCACACGGGTGAAAATGGCCTTGCAGGCCGCCATGCCCTTGCCCGTGTTGTAGCAGAACATCCGCGTGCCCATGACGCTGCCGTTAAAGGCGTTGGTGTGGATGGGAATGTGCAGCTCCGCGCCGAAGGCGTTGGACTCGCTGCACTTCTGCTGCATGGAGATCATGTGACCGACCTTGACGCTTACGCCGCTGCGCTCCAATGCCGCACGGCACGCCTCGGCGATGCGGCCGCACTGCTCGGCCTCGTTGGTGCTGCCGTAGGCATAGCGGTTCTCCGTCTGGTTGCTGGGGGACAGATAGACCTTAGGCATTGCCGCCGCCCTCCTTATTATAATTATAAGTGGCCGCAGAGATGCACAGCACGGCGCCCAGGAAGGTGTCCGCGGCGGTGATGGTGGTGACGACCTCGTTGGCATACGGCCACGCCCACACGGCGGACAGCGCCTTATACAGCGTGGCCATGGCGGGCAGCACGATGATGACCACCCACTTGAGAATGTCGTACAGTTTATTGGAAATTTTCATAAGCTTCTCCTTTCTTTATTTACGCATGATGATTCTGACTGCTCTCCAGATCGGCGATCCGGTGGTTGAGCACCTTCACCTGCTCCTCCAGAACCGGCACGCGGCGGGCAAAGTTGTTGTGCTCCCACACCTCGCGGGTCAGCTCCTCCAGCTTCGTGTCGGTGACGGCCTGCTGCTTTTCCAGCTTGGCCTCCACGTCTTTGGTGGCCTTGTTGCTGGTGACGATCACCCCCAGCAGCGACAGGCCGCCGGTGATGAGCGCCACGATAATGGTTTCCGTCATTTTTCTCCCCCTCCTTCTTGTCCATATTCTTTTGTTCGCGCCCTCCGCCGAAGCCGCAGGTACAGCTCCCCCTCTCGGTCGCCCTTCTCCTATTAATAATATATCTCCCGCTTCTTCAACCGGTGCCAAGCCGTTATGCGAAGGTTTCGGCAGGTGGGCGTCCCTCACAGGCTCCCTATGTGGGGCGCATTCGCTCGCGGACGCGCCCCGCCGCCGCAAACAACGTTTTGCTGCCCATGCGCACGCCTCCTTTCTTTTTTATTTCACTTACTCCCCTGCCGATGCCGCAAATTGCAAGTTTGTTGCACGCCCCAGGGCAACATTTTCCATTTGTATAAAAAAAATTGCAGCCCTATCAGGCTGCATCCTCTTACCGCGCGCTTTCCGGGCCGTTTCGACCCAAAAACGAAAAAAACTCCTCTAATATTTTTATAATTTTGTTATAATACTACTCCTATCCGGAAATGGCAATACAAAAAATTAACGAAAAGTTTATATATTTTTTGTTAATTTTTACGCTTGAAACCCTTTGCGAATGGGTCTATAATCCGAGCATATTTCAGGGGGTTTGTTTACTCACGAAGGGATTTTGTTGGCATTTTTCTCTTTATTAGGGAATTTTTGGCCATTTTTTGCCCCTGTATTAGTCATTTTAATATGAGGTATTAGTAATTTGCAGATACAGCTGAGCAGGAGGTGGAACTATGCAGACCATGACACGAGCCGAGGCTGTGGACAAGCTGATGGGTCGCTACGCCGGTTATTTTGACATTTCTCCCGCTGAGGAGGAGCAGGCGCCACTGGTGGCCACCTGCGATTTCCACGCTCTTTCCGAAAAATATGTGCTCAGCCGCAAGGCAAAGCTCTGGGAAGCCAGCAGCCACGAATATGTGTACCTGTTTTCCGTGCCGCACCTGACGGAGGAAATATACAACTCCTGTCGGGACTATGCCTATGAGCACGGCATGGCCAAAGTGGAGCCTGGCCCCACACACATGTACAGCTACATCACCGCCATGTTCCTGTGCGACAGCTGCGACGAGGCAGCGAAAAAAGCTCTTCGGAAATGCCGCATCTACAAGAGCTTCAAAATGGCCTACTGGGGTTGGATGGATTTCCACTCGGGTCTGGCGGTGCTGGGGGATGGAAAAGCTTTTTCCAACGCCAGCGGAAGAAGTGCAGCACAGCTGTTGAAAAAAACGCTGTTTTGTAAAGCCAAGAAAAAGACGTTAGGAAAGGAGAAAACTTTATGAATGCTGCATTGTTTTTGATCATTGGCATTGCCGTTCTGGTCGTAGGTTATATTTTCTACGGCGGTTGGCTGGCCAAGAAGTGGGGCATCGACAACAGCCGTGTGACCCCCGCTCATGAATTTGAAGACGGCCAGGACTACTGTCCTGCCAAGGGCCCCGTGCTGATGGGGCATCACTTCTCGTCCATCGCCGGTGCCGGCCCCATCAACGGCCCTATTCAGGCCGCTGTGTTCGGCTGGGTGCCCGTGATGCTGTGGGTGCTCATCGGCGGCATCTTCTTCGGCGGTGTCCATGACTTCGGTGCCCTGTTCGCCTCCATTCGCCACAAAGGTCAGTCCATCGGCGAGGTCATCGGCGACGCCATCGGCTCCAAGGCCAAGAAGCTGTTCATCATCTTCTCCTATCTGACCCTGATCCTGGTGGTGGCCGCTTTCGCATCCATCGTTGCCAACACCTTCAAGGCCACTTACACGGAGACCGGTGCTATCAACTATGAGGCTTCCGCTGCCAACGCTTCCACCGCCATCATCTCCATCATGTTCATCCTGATGGCCATTCTGTTCGGCTTCTTCGTATATCGCCGCAACGCTCCTCTGGGCATTGCCACCATCATTGGCGTCATCGGTATCGCCGTGTGCATGTACATCGGCCTGAACTGGCACCCCATCTACCTGAGCTACAACGTATGGATGATTATCGTTGGCCTGTATATCGGTGTTGCCTCCGTCACCCCCGTGTGGATCCTGCTGCAGCCCCGTGACTACCTCAGCTCCTTCCTGCTGTACGGCATGATCATTCTGGCCATTGTCGGCATTATCGGCGCCCACCCCACGGTGGATATGCCCGCCTTCACCGGCTTCTATGATACCCTGGCTCCCAGCGGCACCTCCCTGGGTTATATGTTCCCGGCTCTGTTCGTGACCATCGCCTGCGGCGCCGTGTCCGGCTTCCACTCTCTGGTTGGCTCCGGCACCACCGCCAAGCAGCTGGATCAGGAAAAGGACGCCAAGCCCATCGCCTACGGCGGTATGCTTATCGAGTGCGCTCTGGCTCTGATCTCCGTGTGCGCCGTTGGTTACATCTGGGCGCAGTATAAGTCCGGTGAGACTACGACTCCCACTGTGGTGTTTGCCACCGGTCTTGCCTCCATGTTCTCCAAGGTGTTCGGCGACGGCTGCTATAACGTGGTGTACTCCATGCTGATCCTGGCCGTTTCCGCTTTCTGCCTGACCTCCGTGGATACCGCCACCCGTCTGGCTCGGTATATGTTCCAGGAGCTTTTCACCCCCGTCGGACAGGATTCCAAGAGCCTCACCGGCTGGCGCAAGGTCATCACCAACCCCTATGTAGCTACCGCCATCACCGTGGTGGCCGGCGTGGCGCTGGGTCTTACTGGCTATGCCAAGATCTGGGCTCTGTTCGGCGCTGCCAACCAGCTGCTGGCTGCTCTGGGTCTGCTGGCCGTGTGCTGCTGGCTGGGTAAGATCGGCCGCAACAACAAGATGTTCTACTTCCCCATGTTCTTCATGCTGGTGGTGACTCTGACCTCCCTGGCCTTCACCATCAAGACCCAGATCACCGGCATCATTGCCGGCGGCGAAGGCGTGGTGTGGTTCTACATCCGCGGCATCATCGGCGTGCTGCTGGTGATCCTGGCCATCGACCTGGTGGTCGAGGGTGTCAAGGCTCTGTCTGCTCAGAAGAAGCAGCGGGCTTCGGCACAGTAAAATTGCCTTTCTATTTCTTTTCCATATTCCTCAAATAGCAAACAGGGACAGCCTATAGGCTGTCCCTGTTTGTGTTCTTTTCGTCCGCATAAAAATATGCTATACTTCCTATAAAAATGTAACCTCCGACATCCAAAAGTTGCTTATAGAGGTGAAGGGCCTTCAACCTGTAAACGGGAGGTGATCTGCTTGAAGGATGCCCAAATCGTAGCGCTGTATCTTTCCCGCAGCGAGGACGCCATCCAATGCACCGCCGAAAAGTACGGCGCCCGCCTGCAAAGCCTGTCCTTCGGCATCGTGCAGGATGCACAGACCGCCGAGGAGTGCGAAAACGACACCTATCTGGAGGCGTGGAACCGCATCCCGCCCCACGAGCCGGCGGACTATTTCTACGCCTTTCTCGCCCGCATCACCCGCAATCTCTCCCTCAACCGCTGCCGCGAGCGCAGCCGCCTGAAGCGGCAGGGGCACATCTGCCGGCTCACCTCGGAGCTGGAGCAGTGTCTCCCCGCTCCGGACAACGCCGCCGGACGCATGGACGATCTGGCCTTCAGCCAGGTCATCAACGGTTTTCTCGCCGCGCTCCCCTCGGAAAAACGCATTATTTTTCTGCGGCGGTACTGGTATCTGGACTCCGTGGCCGGCATCGCCATGCGCTGCGGCCTGAGCCGGAGCAAGGTGAAAACCACCCTCTACCGCTGTCGGGAGCAGCTGCGCAGCTATTTGGAAAAGGAGGGCTACCCCTTATGAACGGAAACGAATTTTTGGATAAAATGTCCCTTGCCGATCCCGCCTATGTGGAGGAGGCCGACCGGCCGGTGAAAAAACGGACGACTTGGCGGAGATGGGGCGCCATGGCCGCCTGTCTGGCCGTTTTGCTGGGCGTAGGGTTCTTATTCTTCCCGCGCAGCAGCCCCGATGTCCCCGATCCTGTCCCAACGGAGCTGCCCACGCTCCCCGTGTCCATGGGGCCATCGCTGGGCGGCTACGGCTTCGAGGGCTATTATGTGCGCGACATATCCGACCTCAAAAATACCAGCCCCTCCCAGATAGGCTCCCTGCCGGACACGCTGCCCGTCTTTCGCAACGCCACCGGCGGCTATCCTCTGCAGGCCGCCACGGAGGAATATAAGGCAAAAATGCTCACCCTGTGCCGCTCGGTGGCAGGTCGGCTGGGACGGGACGCCGAAAACATGACGGTAGTCTGGGATGAGCGCAACGGCGGGCTCGTCCCCACCACAGTAACGGCCACAGGTGCGGACGGCGTAAAGATCGAGGTGGATCAGTTCATGACCGTCACCATCTCTTATCCGGATCGCAACAGGCCGTTCTCCGAAAATGTCCTGCCCACCTATGACGATGCCCACAAGCTGGCGGAAAAGCTGCTGGCAGAGTACAGGGATTTGATGAATTTTGCAAATCCCCAGATCTGCATCACCGGCGGCTACTATAACATCGACGGAGAGCAGAGCTACGACATCGCCTTTGTGGAAACCGGCGGCACCCAGACGGAGGAGCTGCTGGAGTTCTTCTTCCACGGAGCCGAGTTTTTCTGCAATGAAGGCGGAGAGCCTTGGCTGATCCACCTGCGCTGCACCGACCTGTCCGATAAGGTAGGCGACTACCCCATCATCACCGCCCAGCAGGCGCAGGCGCAGCTCGTGGCCGGCCATTATATCACCTCCTGCGGCTGGGAGATGCCCGGGGAGGCATACATCCGCAAGGTGGAGCTGGTGTACCGCACCGGCGAATACGACGAGTATTTCATGCCCTACTACCGCTTCTATGTGGAGCTGCTGGAGGAGGCGCCGGTGGAGGGCTGCATGCATCTGGCCGCCTACTATGTCCCCGCCGTGGCGGAGGAGTATCTGGCGCCCCTGTCCACCTGGGATGGCCGGTTCAACTGAATCATGCTTCTTAGGCCGGAGAGCTGTTCTCTCCGGCCTTTCTTTTTCATAGTCTGCTCCTCCATTTTTTCCGGCCGCAAATTATGCACCGATAGATACCGTTTTTCAGATCATTTTTCGGTAAAATTTTTCTATGCACCCTATTGACATGCGCAGTTAGATATGTTAAACTTGCAGCAGTTAGAGAAATCTAACTGCATGAAATTTCCGAGTATAGGCCAACCGGATCGGCGCAAACTGACCATAGAAAGGGGAAGATCAAATGTCCGATGAACTGATCGTCCGTCAGTGCGCGCCCACCTTGGCCGGCATCAAGACCGGCAGCCTGTTCCCCTGCCGCTACGAGTCCCGCTCGCAGTTCATGGACGACGTCCGCAATCTGAACCGGCGGCTGGTGCCCAAGGGGCTGTGCGTGCTCCCCATGCGCTGTGAAAACGGCAGCGCCCTGCTGTATGTTTACAGACCCGGTCGGCTGAAAAAGGATCTGTCCGGCGAGCTGGCGCAGAAGCTCCTGCAGGACGCGGGCTATCCCTGCGGCGGCAGCGCCATCTGCGTGACCCGTCTGGTGCAGCGGCTGCGGCGGCAAGAGGAGTTTCCTCACGAAGTCGGGCTGTTCCTCAGCTATCCGCCGGAGGACGTGGCGGGCTTCATCGCCAACAACGCCCGCCGCTGCAAATGCTCCGGCCTCTGGAAAGTCTATGGCGACGAGGCGCGCGCCAAGCGGATGTTTCGTGCTTTCAAAACCTGCACGGCAGACTACTGCCGCCATCTGCGCTCCGGCAAGACGCTGGAGGAGCTTGTGGTGGCCGTCTGAATAAAATTCTCAGAAAGGAGTTTTTCCCCATGCTGCATTGGCTCTCTTCCAATCTTTCCACCATTGTCATTTCCCTTCTCTTACTTGCTGTTATCTTTCTCATTGTTCGTTACTTGATCCGCCAGCACAAGCAGGGGAAGCACTCCTGCGGTGGCAACTGCGGTGCCTGCGGCGCCTGCAAAAACTGCCACAGCAAATCGTGAAAGCAGAAGACTGCGGGGCATCCGGCTCCGCAGTCCTCTGTTTTTTGCGCTCCGGATACGTTTTTAGCACTCGCAAGCACAGAGTGCTAAAATTCATAATTCGTTCATGAAAATTGCAGGATTTGTTCACACCTCCGGCATACACTTATACTTGTTCCAAGGGGAACAGAAAATGTAATTCCAAACGGTTTATATAGGAGGTCTTTATCATGTTGAATCGTAATCATGCACTGAGCGTATTTGATCCCTTCCGCGAAATGGAAAAGATCGAAAAGCATTTCTTCGATGATCCGTGGGGCAATTTTGGCCGGACCTTTACCGACTCCTTCCGCACCGACGTCACCGACGAGGGCGACCACTTCAAGATCACGGCAGACCTGCCGGGCTTTGAAAAGGAGAACATCCATCTGGATCTGTATGACGACGCCCTGACCATCTCCGCCGAGCGCCACTCCGAGCACGAGAACAAGGACAAGCGCGACAAGTACCTGTGCTGCGAGCGCAGCTACGGCTCCTACAGCCGCACCTTCAACGTCACCGGCATCGACACCGCCGCCATCAAGGCCAAGTACGACAAGGGCGTGCTGGAGCTGATCCTGCCCAAAGCCGCCAAGGAGGAGAAATCCGCCAAGCGCCTGGAGATCGAATGATCTCTTTCAAGTAAAAAAACGCCGCAGGCCATAAGCCTGCGGCGTTTTTTTATCCTTTTTTATGTTGGGCAAAATACGCCCGCAGGATGTCCAGGCTTTCCTCCCGCAGAACGCCGGATGTAACCTGCGGCTGCCAGAAGGAGTTTTCAAACACCATGGCCGAGCAGTTGCAGCCCCTGTTCCCCAGCATAGTTTCCAGATCGTCGTTGCTGGCACCGTAGACCAGCCGTCCCAGCTTCACCCACACCATGGCGCCGCTACACATGAAGCACGGCTCGCAGCTGGCATACATGGTGTACTCGTGCAGATCGGTAATCCCCGTCTGGGCGCAAAATTCCCGAATCAGCCCCGCCTCGCCGTGAAAAGTCGGGTCATGGCGGGTGTAGATCTGGTTTTCGTTGGTAAACACGATCTCTCCGTCTTTCACCAGCACCGCACCGAAAGGCTCATTGCCGTGAGCCACCGCAGCAGCGGACAGGTCAATGGCTTTTTTCATAAAAATCTCGTCATTCATTGCGCATCCTCCTCAAGCGTTCAAATCCTGTGCAAACGGCGTCACCGGCGGCTGGTTTTCGGCGTGGGTGCCGATGAGCTTTTCCATGCAGGCCACGTCGTACCACCGTCCGAATTTATAGCCGCACTTGTGCCACAGCCCCACCTGCGCAAAGCCCAGATGCCGGTGGAAGTCGAGGCTGTTTCTTGTCACATACTCGTCGTCCTCCGCCGCGGGACAGGCCACGATGGCATACAGGTTCAGCACGCCCATCCGCCGCAGCGCCTCCTCCAGCGCCTCATAGAGCGCCCGCCCCATGCCGCATTTTACGGCGTCCTTGTGCAGATAAATGGTGGTTTCGCAGCACCAGTCGTAGGCCGCTCGGGCATGAAAAGCCCCTGCATAGGCATAGCCCCAGATGCGCCCGTCCCGCCGCACCACCAGATAGGGGTAGCGCCGCAGTATGTTTTCCATCCGCCCGCGAAACTCCTCCTCTGTAGGCGTTTCGTATTCAAAGCTGATGGCCGTGTCCCGCACATAGTGGTCGTAGATGGCCAGCAGCTCGGCGGCGTCCTCCAAAGCGGCGGGTTCAATGGTGAACATGATTTCCTTTTTCATAGCTCGATACTCTCCAGATCCTCCGGCACATAGAGCTTTCCGTCAAAGAACTCCCTGCCCTCGCGGGTATACAGCTCCTTGCGCCGGTCGATGTTTTTATCCTCCGTGTGGTACAGCACCAGATTCTCCACGCCCAGCTCCTGCGCCAGACGGCAGGCATCCGCCACGGTGGAGTGGCTCTTTTCGTAGGGCTTGAACACGTCCGCCTGACTGTGCAGGCAGAACGCCTCGTGCAGCAGCCATGTGCCGCCCCGAACATACCGCTCCTCGCAGGGGTGATACGGCTCGTCCCCGCAGCAGGTGAGCCTTCTCCCCTGCCCCATCTCCATGGAAAAGCCAAACTGTTTATCCTTTTTAGAGCCAATGTCAAAAAACGTGACCGTCCGATCCAAAATCGTCCGCTGCTCGCCGTCCTCCACGGCCATCAAATGCAGGCGCCGGTCTATGAACTGCGTCTGCTTGGCCTGCAGCAGCTTTCCGGCCATGTCCCGCAGCAGCGCTATGACCTCGCCGTGGCCGTAGAGCACCGCCTCGCCCTCGTATTCGCCCCGCGCCATGCCTTGGCAAATCAGGCGCATCAGCCAGAGAATGCCGAGGATGTGGTCAATGTGCTTGTGGGTGACGAAAACGGTGCGTATCTGCCGCCAGTCTATCTCCGCCCGCTGCAGCTGCCGCAGCAGGGTGTTGCCCCCGCCGCCGTCCACCAGAAAATACTGCCCCTTCTCCTCCAGCACAAAGCAGGTGTTGTAGCACGCCGTAACGGCGGCGTTCCCCGTGCCCAGCATGGTGAGCTTCATTTGCATCCACTCCTTTGAATTCTGGCGCTTATTATACTCGAAAAGGCCGGTCTCCGCAAGGGTTTTCGCTCAAAGGGACAAAAATTGACCAATGGGTGAAAGCCGGTACGGGGTAAGCAAAAATCCGATCATCGAATGAGATGGTCGGATTTTTGTTGTGAAACGAATACTACCGGCAGTGCCGGTAGTTCCAAAATTTTATCCTTAATTCAAAAGAGTTAATGCGTTACTACACAAGCGGTACCGCCAGGGTTATTTATGCAGTCAGCATCGGTGTATCCACTGTTGATAGACCATAATACAAGGCACCGTTTCGGCGGGGTCTTGTTCATTAGGGGTAGAAAATTTCATATTTATATGCTATAATATCAATGTTAAAAATTCCCGGTGCGGTTATAGGAGCATCAGCCCACCCGAGAACTGAACACGGACGATGATGAAAGCCTGTAACTTGCAAAAAAGTTATGGGCTTTTGCGTTTTGTAATAAGGAACTGGGCACTGCTCAGTCGTATAATAAGTGAAGGGGTCAGACGTGATCCCGGAATCAGGAGGAACTTACATGGATAACGGCGCAAGTAGCTACCGCCGTTTCCTCGATGGTGATGAAAGTGCCTTTAACGAAATAATGGAGGAGCTGTTCCGTAGTCTTGTTTTCTTCATTAACGGTTATGTGCATGACATCCACGCAGCCGAAGATATTGCTATCGACGCCTTTTCGGATCTGGTAGTACATCGTCATCGGTACAACTTCAAAGTCACACTCAAAACCTATGTCTTTATGCTCGGTCGGAGCCGTGCTCTCGATTACATAAAGCACCGCAAGGTATTGAGTTTTGTCGAACTGTCCGAAGCAGAAGGTGTTGAGGATGAAAAGACTTTGGAGGAGATTGTCCTGGCAGACGAGCGAAAGCGAACAGTACATAGTGCGATCGCGAAACTGTCGGAGGATATGCGCGTAGTCATACATCTGATCTATTTTGAGGAAATGACCTACGATGAAGCAGCCAAGGTTATGAAGAAAAACCGAAAGCAAGTGGATAATCTGTTATATCGTGCAAAGAAGGAACTTCGCATCATTCTTGGAGAGGATGGTGAGCTGTTATTATGAGAGAAATAAATGAATGTACGGCGGAAGTGTTCCGTCGAAGCGAAAAGCGTATTAAAGAGCGTAAACGCAATCGTAACAGAATATTGATGTGCTGCATCCCGTTTTTGATTTGTTTTACCATATTCTCTGCAGCGATCCTGCCGGCAATGATGCCTGCAAAGAAAGGTGAAAATTTAAGCGATAATTATTCAGATATGGCGGGCAATGCTGATGGTACTAATGTTGCCTATGTTAGCGTGGAGGTTATAAACGTCGGTACAGCCACACAGTCTACCATACTGAAGGATGATGCTGATGAGGTAGCACAAATCTGCTATACCCTGCAATCGTCCTTTGAGAACTCCGGCGGAGACAATAAAGAATCGGTCAATGACATGGAAGATGATGGGTTAGTGGAAGACAACAAGGACTTTTCTCAAAGTGGAACAACAAATCTATCTTCCGAATTTAGAATAATCTTTACCACAGAGAATGGCTCACAAACCATCTATTCTCTTTCTGGGTACAAATTGATCAACGAAACAACGAAACAAGAAACATTATTGACTGCAGACCAACTTTCAAATATTTTGGATACGCTTGGATTAACAATCACGTGGGAGGAGGAACCTAAATGAAAAGAATAATTGCCATATTACTGACCGTTCTGCTTTTGGGTATGCTCACTGCCTGCGATCAAAACGTTGGTCGGCATGCAGATGGCATAATAAAAGCCGATAAAGCAACCTTTGAAATCGGCAAGACACATAGCTCTTTTGAAGGTATGAACATTCAGATTGCAAATGCAATTTGGGATGATGAAGAAATCAAACTCGACGTCAACTGGATTAACAAAACAGGATATGATGTCGTGTACGGCTCATCATACGATATAGAGCGTGAAAACAATGGTGAATGGTCCAGTTGTGTTACTCTTGAAGACCTCGCTTTTACTTCAATTGGATATGAGCTTAAAGCCGGTGCAACTCAAAAGAAAACATATAACCTAACAGATGTTTTTGATATTTCCCAAGATGGCAAATACCGCCTTACTACAGATTGCTTTATCTATGATAAGGGGCGCGGTGGCAAAAGCACAGAGTGCGAGTTATGGGTAGAGTTCACCGTTACTCGTATTGGTGATACAAGCGGAGATGTGAAGAAAACCTTTGTTGATTTTGTCCCTCAATACATCCGCACAAACGGATATGACGAAGATGTTGAGTATCCGGTAGTGAAAATCATTCGCTCGGTTGACGAATTGAATTCTTATTATAACGAGAACAAGGAAAAATATAGCCTTGAACGCAGAGAAGATCATGCTTCGGACAGCACAATTGGCTTCCTTGATGCCTGTGACAAGTACAACGCTGAATACTTTGAGAAACAAATTCTCGTAATGGTACTGCTTGAAGAAGGCAGTGGTTCTGTCCGTCATAATGTAGATAATGTAAAATATGGTTCGGACGGAAAACTCTATGTTAGCATACGAAGAGATGTACCTGAAGTTGGTACAGCTGACATGGCTGAATGGCATATTCTAATTGAGATGAAGAAAGATGTCATCGTTGCAAGTGAGTCGGATGTTATTGTTTATCTGGATGGAGTAAATCCTAAGACTCAGCCTGCAACAGTGCGAGAGAACGGAAACTATTCAAACATTACGCTTACTATTCCTCACGATTGGGAATATGAGACGGAACGTAAGAACGATTCCACCGAGTAATGAGCAGTTCCGTCTTCTCTCTGCCGATTACAATGCCGAGCAGAAAGAAATCGATGAGGCACTCCCACAAAAAGAGGAACGCTTGGAGAAGCTGAAATCGTCGGCTGCCAATGTAGACGCTTTCATAGAGAAAGCAAAACGGTATAAAACCATTGATAAATTGACACCCGAAATCGTGAGGTTGTTTATTGCAAGGATCGAGGTTGGAGAACGCACCGTAAAATACTCACGGCACTCCGCGCAAAAAATCCGTATCATTTACCGTGACATCGGTGAATGGGATAAAGAAGAAGCGACTACGGCAGATCAACCGCAACAGCCGCAGATGGTGGCAATAGCGGTTGCACAGCCGGAACTGCTCCCTGCATAAGCACCGCACAAAGCGGGATAAACGCAGCAGAGGCGGATGACAAACGCCATCCGCCTCTGCTGCACCTACATACTGTCAGAAAATGTCCCTATGAACACTAACAGAAGGGAAGCCGACCTTTTTCCTATTATAAAGCCCAATTTCGTCCGCCTGCCGGAGCCGGTTCTGTTTGGTCGGAAGACCCCCTCCGTCAAAGCGCCGTGCCCTTTTTCGGCACGAACAGCCCCGTCATGTCCGCCTGCTCCAGCTCCAGCAGCTTTACCTTTCGCCAGATGCCGCCGCCGTAACCCGTCAGGCTGCCGCCCGTCCCCACCACGCGGTGGCAGGGGATCAGCAGCGAAATGGGGTTGTGCCCCACTGCCCCGCCAACGGCCTGCGCCGACATTTTCTCCACGCCCAGCCTTCCGGCCGCCTCGGCGGCAATGGCGCCGTAGGTCATGGTTTTCCCGTAGGGGATGGTCAGCATGATGTCGCAGATGAGCCTGCGGAACGGCGTGGCGTCATAGCGCAGCGGCGGCAGAAAATCCGGCTCCCGTCCGGAAAAGTAGACATCCAGCCAGCGCTTTGCCTCCGCAAGCAGGGAGTGCTCCTCCCGACAGGTCTGCTCCGGCAGAGTGCTTTCGAAATACTTCTGACCGCTGAACCAAAGGCCGATGACGGCGCTTTCGTCGCAGGCCAGCGTGATGGTGCCCAGGGGCGAGGCATATTCCGATGTATAAACCATAGCATTTCCTCCCTTTTATGCTTTTTTCAGAGCTTATGATCCCGCAATTTCGGGATCGTCTCACCAGCTTCCACCGCACGAAGTCCTTTACAGCCGCTATTTTCACAGCGCCTCAAAGTGATACCGCGGCTTGCCGAGACTCTTTTTCCCGTATTCAATAGCCTCCGTGGGGCAGTAGCAGATGCAGGCCATGCAGTGGGTGCAGCCCTTGCCCCAGACGGGCTTGCCGCCGCGCAGCGCGATGCTGTTGGTGGGGCAGCGGCGGGCGCACCGGCCGCAGCCGACGCAGGCGTCGCTGACGGTGAACGCTTTGGCCTTGACAACGCAGGCATAGAAAACGGGATTCACCGGCCCGCTCATGAAGCGGTCATAGAGGTTCCGGCGGGTCGGCGCAAACGCTCTGCTTTCTTTCATCGCCGCAATGGCGCGGTCTATGTCCGGCTCGGCCTTCGCCACGATCCTGCGCGCCTTGTCCGCCTGCGGCGCATCGAACATGGCGATGTAGTTCTCCGGCATGACGATCTGCGCCGTGCCCATGCAGACCAGCCCTTTTTCTGCGCAAAGCGCCCGATTGTACTTGTCGGCGCTGCCGATCTCGCTGCCGCAGGTCATGACGAACCACGCCTGCTCTGCGCCCCGCAGCTCCGTGCTGCGCAGCCAGTCCCGCACAAGGCGGGGAATGCGCCAGGCGTAGGTAGGCGTGACGATGACCAGCCGCCGGCCGGTTTCCACCGGCGAGGTGTCCCCCGCCCTGATGCGGTCGTTCATGCAAAAAAGCGTGTCGCCCAGCGCCGCCGCTATGCGCTGCGCCACATACTTGCTGTTGCCGGTGCCTGTGAAATAGAGTACCATACCGTCCTCCCGCTTATTTTTTTCGTGCAGATAGATTTTCAGCCGCAGGGATCAGCCTTTATACGGCGGATGGACATACTGCCCGTGTCCGGCCGTTTTACCGCCGCACTGAATGGCGAACTTCGGGCAGTGGTGCAGACAGGCCAGACACATGACGCACTGCTCCTTCACCCAAACCGGCTTACCGCCGCGCAGCTCGATGGCGGAGGCCGGACAATTCCTCGCGCACAGGCCGCAGCCAACGCACGCATCGCTGACAGCGAGATTCGCCGTGCGGCGCACCCTGTCATAGTGCGGATGGTAAAGGCGCACGGCAAACATCGGCACCTTGCTGCGCATAAAATCGCCGCGGTCACGGCGCCCGATATGGCGGATGAGTTCGTCAATCTGCGCTTCGGCAGCCAGGTTGATGCGCTGCACCTTTGCCTTGTCGCTCAGATCGAACATCGGCGTCCACGTGTCGGGCATTTTCACGCTGAAGCGGGCGTCCAGCGCCAGCCCCTTTTTTTGCAGATACTCAGCCGCAAAATGGCCGGCCTGCCCGCTGGTGGTGCCGTAGGTGGCGGCAAACCACAGGTAGGCGGGCCTGCCGAGCTGCACTCTCTGAAGGAACTCCTTCACGATAGACGGCAGACCCCAGAAGTAGACCGGTGTGACCACGCCGACGGCCTCCCCCTCGGCAGGCACAAACGCAAGCTGCTGCGTCTGCATGCACGCCGTGACGGAAATGCACCGCTCTCCGGTGGCGGCGGCCACCCTGTCGGCCACATATTTGCAGTTGCCCGTAGCGGAAAAATAAAAAATCATATCAAAATCCCCTCACAATGGTCGATCTCGTGCTGGATGATCTCTGCCGTCCAGCCGGTAAAGGTCTTGCGCCGCAGCTGGAGCTTCTCGTTCTGCCACTGCACTTTGATGGTTTGAAATCGCTTCGTTTTCCGAACGCCGGCAAGGGACAGGCAGCCCTCCTGCGCCTCATAAACCCCGTCCTGCCTAACGATGACCGGATTCAGCATGACCATATATTTCCCGTCGCTCTCGAAGGCGATGATACGCTTGTTGACGCCGATCATATTCGCCGCCATACCCACGCAGCCGTCCCTGTGTGCCGCCAGTGTGTCCAGCAGATCCTGCGCCACGCCCAGATCCTCCGCCGTGGCCGCCTCGGCCTTTTGCGCAAGGAAAGCCTCCTCCCTGCAGATCTCGCAAACCATAGTCTCTCCTCCCCGCATCTTTGCCCCCGTCCTCCGGCGGCACCATTGTACCAGCCCTGCGGAAAACGCGCAAGCGCTGCCTCTTTCTTTCCTACAGCTCGGTTTCGCCCTGCAAACGGGGCAGCCGCCGGCTTACACGGCATTACGGCACGTCTGTTCCCTACGGCCTCTGCTCCCGCCAGCATTGAATGCCCCAGTGCTCAAAGTCCCACTGCTCCATATAGGCGCTGCACTCGTAGTCGACATAGTAAAGCGTCCCGCCGCGCAGGACAAAATTGGTGGGATAGTAGTCGATATTCAGTCCGGCGGGGTACAGCCGGCGGCACATGGCGCGCACCTGCTCCGACCAATCCGGCTCCATCTGCCCCGCTCTGAGCAGCTCCGCCACCGTCGCCCCCGCGATGTACTCCTTCAGGATGCGCTCCTGCCGGCAGTCTGCCGCCAGCAGCTCCGGCATGGGGATCGCAAGCTCGCGCAGCGTTTCATGATCGCGCAGCTCCGACTGCATCTTGTCGCCGAACGTATAGTACGCACACGGCTCATGGTGGATCTGCTTCAGGACATACTTCGCTTTTTCGTCCGTCACAAGATAGGAATAGCCGCCTTTGCCTTTCCCAAGGAGCCTGATAACGGTGTATTCCGCCGCATTGACGCTCACCACCGCTCCCGCTTCAAATGGATCTTTCACTTTGTTCTGCTCAGGCTCGCCGTCACAAAAGCAAGGGAGATGCCCCTTCTGCCCGCCGTTTCCTCCGGCGACGGCTCCGGAACCTCCCGATAAAGCCGACTGGCCGGCGGCCGTATCTTTTGCCGCCGTCAACGTGTCTGCGCATTTCATCGTTCTATTCCATCTCCCCTGTTCGTTTCTCCACCAGCCCGCGAAAAACCGCTTCGCGGTCGTATGTGTCCGCCGCAAAGCCGGAGATCTCCTTGATGGCCTTGCAGATGCTGACGCTGAATCCGGTCAGGATCCGGCTGATCTCCTCATCGGAATAGGGGCAGCCGCCGGTCACGATCAGCGTGGACAGGCTGTGCACCACCAGCCAAAGGTCGCGGGAATACCGCTCCGCTTCCTCATCGGTAAGGTGGTAAACGCGCTGCAGCGTTGGGCGGACAAGCTCCTGAAAATGGCGCATGGATCCGGCGGCGCTGCAGCCCTGCATCCGCGTCAGGAACAGCAGGCGGTACAGCTCCGGCTCCTCCCGAGCAAACCGTATGTACTGCATCTCGAAGTCGAGGAAAGGGATCTCCTCCCGCAAGCCCTCCGCCGCATAGCGGTCATACACCCGCACCGCTGCGGCATAGACCGCGCGCCTGACGTCCTCCATGGAGCCGAACGCCGTGAATACCGGCCGCGTGGAGGTGCCCAGCGCGTCCGCAATCGCTTTCGCCGTCAGGCCGTCGCTCCCCTTTTCCCGCACGATCCGCAGCGCTGCCTCTGCTATTTCTTCCTTCGTGAACTTACTCTTCGGGGCCATAGTCTGTATCCTTTCCCACAGAAGTGCACCAGCCGATGCGCATCGCTCAATGCATATTGCCCATTATAGGAGAGAAGAGGACGTTTGTCAATGGACGCAGAGGGATAGATCGAAGGGGCTGAAAGACAAACAAAAGAATTCCATTTGTTCTTTACAAGACTTCCAGCTCGTGGTATACTGTAAAAAAAGTCGAATATTCCGATAAAATATATTATGATCAAGAGGTGTTTTGTATGGATTGCGCTGCGTTTGTGTTCCCTGCCATTAAGGGCGTGCAGGCACAACATGAATACTATGTTTCCATGGTTCCCTTGGAAGTGATCGCCAAAATACTTCAATTTGCCGACGAAGAGCTGCCTCCAGAAGCAAGGGCACAAAGGACTCTGAATAAAGCCCGGATCCCCGAAATAAGGGATTATATCCTGACCAATCCCGATAGCTATGTTTTTTCCGCACTTACAGTTTCAGTGGACGGGAAAATGGAATTTGAGCACATCTCTGACGCCGCTCCGCAAATCGGCACTGTCAACATTGCAATGACATCGCGGTTTCTTATCAACGACGGTCAGCATCGCAGGGCAGCCATCGCAGAAGCTGTCAAGCTAAACCCCGCATTGAAAAGCGAACATATCTCGGTCGTATTTTACAGAGACGCCGGGCTGCAGCGTTCTCAGCAGATGTTTTCTGATTTGAACCGGTATGCCATCAAGCCGACCAAGTCTATCAACATTCTCTATAACTCTCGTGAAGAGTCTTCCATTATTGCAAAAACCGTGATCGAAAATGTGGATGCGTTCAACGGTCTTGTGGAAAAAGAGAAGTCCACCATCTCCAACCGCTCCAAAGCCCTGTTTACGCTTAGCGCAATATGCACGGCTACAAACGAATTGCTTGCGGGTATGGAGGGGTCTACCCAACAGAAAGCCGAACTTGCGAGCCGATTCTGGACGGTGGTCTCCTCTCACATGGCCGAATGGAACGATGTGCGGTTCGGAAGAATGCGATCATCCGAAGTGCGAAAAGACTATATTTGTTCTTTAAGCATAACCCTCGTTGCCATTGGCTGTGCCGGAAACGCTCTTATAGCATCTTATCCGGACAGCTGGGAACAGCGGCTGCGTCTGCTGGCGGAAATCAATTGGCGAAAGAACAATCCAATGTGGGAAAATCTGGTTTTTATTAACGGCAAGGTCGCTGCGAACCGATCTACGCAGCGCGCAATGTCTGCATACATGAAAGACACATTACTCAAAACGGTGGGTACTGACCATGGCTAATCTTACAAAAAACGATATTCAAGCGCTGATAGAGGTCATCAAGGGGCTGTATCTCGAGGACATGATCCCCTGGATCTGTGGGTACAGCGGCGGCAAGGACTCCACCGCCGTGGTTCAGCTCGTTTGGTATGCCCTGCGGGAATTGCCGCCGGAAAAACGCAGGAAGACCGTGCATATCATCAGCACCGACACCCTCGTTGAGTCTCCGGTGGTGGCCATCTGGGCAACGGAGTCTCTCCGCAAAATGGAAAACCAAGCGGCAGCGGATGGCCTCCCTATCGTACCGCATCGTCTTACTCCGACTACCACAAATACCTTTTGGGTCAACCTGATCGGGCGTGGCTACCCGTATCCCCGCAAAGATTTTCGCTGGTGTACGGATCGAATGAAGATCGAACCCTCCAATCGCTTCATAAAAAGCGTGCTGAACGCAGAGAGTGAAGCGATCCTTGTTTTAGGCACACGAAAAGCGGAGAGCGCCACCCGAAGAGCCGTCATGGAAGGCTACGAAAAGAAACGGTACAGAGACCATTTAAGTCCCAACGGCTCTTTTCCGAATTCATATGTATTCTCCCCCATTGAAAACTGGTCAAATGACAACGTTTGGCAATACCTTGTGCAAGTACCCAATCCATGGGGGCACTCCAACAAGGATCTTCTTGCGATGTATAGCGGCGCATCTTCAGACGGCGAGTGCCCGCTTGTAATTGACACTTCCACGCCGAGCTGCGGCAACAGCCGGTTTGGCTGCTGGGTCTGCACCATGGTGACAGAAGACAAATCCATGGCGGCCATGATCCAAAACGACGAAGAGAAGGCTTGGATGCTGCCCATGCTCGAGTTCCGAAACGAGATCGTCGGCCAGCAGGGCAGTGACCGCGATCGGCGGGATTTTCGAAAGCGGGACGGACGGCTCCAGTGGCATAACGGGCGCCTTGTACACGGTCCATATACCAAAAAGACCCGCGAAGGCCTCCTCCGCCGATTGCTGGAGGTGGAGAAGCTCGTGCACGAGATCGGGCCGGACGAGATCAAAAATGTTCCGCTGATAACCATGGACGAGCTTCGCATGATCCGGCAGATCTGGTTGGATGATTTCCACGAATTTGACGACTCGCTTCCCCGCATTTATGAAAGCGTAACAGGAAAACCCTACTCGGACGGAATGGTCAGCAAAAATAAGTATTTCGGTTCTGCCGAGTCGGCGCTGCTGGATGATGTATGCAAAGAGCTTTATCCGGACGAGGATCTTTTAGCCGGACTGCAGCGGGCACTTCTCGACACGGAAGCCAAAGCGGCCGCCATTTCCAACAAGAAAAATGTCATACTTAATTTTGAAAAAGAGATCAAAAAAGCATTCTACCGAGATGAAGAGGATGCCGCCGAGATCGCGCAAAGCAGAGTCCACCGCATTGCAGAAATAGAGGAAGAGCACGGCGCGGACGATTTGATAGACTAAGGTGAGGGTGTATGTATTTTACTAAAGTTGAACTTCATAATTTTGGTATCTACAAAGGCACTCACGAAATGCGCCTTGTAGACAAAGTTGGCCAGCGGAATATCACGCTTGTGGGGGGGTTGAACGGACGCGGAAAAACCACCTTTCACGACTCCATCTTGATCGCACTCTATGGCAAGCAGGCTCAGAAATATATTAACGAACGATCCCGCTCCTATGACCGGCTGCTTCTTGACCACATCAACAAGGATGCCTCCGACGGCGAAACATACGTTGCCGTTTCGCTTATTCTTGATGACGGAACACATCTGCGGGTAAAGCGCAGCTGGGCGGCCAAGGGAGGAAGAGCGGAGCAGCATATTCTTGTTGAAAAGGACGGCTCCATCGACAAATACCTGGGCGAAAACTGGAATTATTACATTGAGGAGATCCTCCCCTTTGGCATCGCCCGTTTCTTCTTTTTCAACAACGAGAAGATCACGCAGCTTGCCGACGACATCTCTTTTGAGCAGATCAAAGCGTCCATCAAATCGGCCATCGGCATTTCTACAGTCGAGAAGGCCATCGACCACGCAGACGAAGTGATCCGCCGCAAGAAAAAGGCACTGGAGGCATTTGAAAAAAGCGAGATCAACACGGGCTACCAAGAAGTCGATGCCCAGATCACAAGCATCGACGACAAAATTGCCGAGGCCACCAAAAAGGCAAACGCCCTGGAACGCGAGTTTGAAAAAGTGGCGGCCTCCCTGGAGGCGCGGGAAAAAGAATTCTGGGCTTCCGGCGGTGATCTGAGCCGAAGCAGAGATGCGATCAAGCTTGAAATGCGAAAAATATCCGCCGAGGTAGAGCAAATACGCAGCGATATTCTTCGCCTTGCTGTCGACGCCTCGACCCCGTTATTTATGTGCCGGAAGCTTGTGGTTCAGTCATACAATGCAGCGGCGACTCTGCCGACCAGTGAATCTCTCCGTTACACAAGTGAAAAAATCTCCGATTATCACAGGCGCATCATGGAGGGGCTGGACACCCTCGGTCTAAGCAAAGCAGACCTCCTTTCCGTGAAAACGCTTATCAGCAGCATCTTAAATGCCCAACTCCCCCAAAGTGCAGAGCCTCGTCAGTCTCAGCGCATATCCGCAACGACAATAATGCTTTATAAGCGGCTCATTTCAGAGGTATTTCAATCCATTACCCAGAAAATAGACCAGCTTATAGTCCAAGAGGAAACGCAGGAAAATCAGCGGATGAGCTTAGACGCGCATCTAGGCACTGCGGATGAAAAAACGCTGGCCATGCAGCTATTTGATGCGCTGAAATCTCTGGAAGCGGATAAGGCCATAGCGGAAGCCGAACGCAAGCGGCAGTCCGACATGATCGAAAGCCTCCACCGGCAGCGCGATGTTCTTGTGGCTAAAAGAGTACAGCTCATGAAAGCTATTGCAGAAAAAGAACATGCAAACGATGACAACGCGCGCATCGTGAAGTACGCAGCCATGTCCATCGTCGCCTTAAATGAGTTCAAGGTGAGATTGCAGCGGGAAAAAATAGCCCAGCTGTCCCAGACGGCCACGCAGTGCTTCCGCTCCCTTGTTGAAAAAGACTCGCTGATCCGCGCCATCAAGGTAGACACGGACAACCTAGATGTGACGATATGGGGCAGCGATGGAAAGGAAGTGCTGAAAACCCAGCTTTCCGCAGGCGAGCAGCAGATGTTTGCCGTTTCCATCATTTGGGCTTTGGCGCTCACCTCGGGATATAAAGCCCCCGTCGTTATTGATACGCCTATGGCCAGACTGGATTCATCCAACAGGGCTAACTTCGTAACAAAGTATTTGCCTGCCGCAAGTTCTCAGGTGGTAGTTCTTTCTACCGACGAAGAGATCAATGGGCGTTATTTGGATATGATCCGCGGAAATGTGGCGGACTACTATACGCTCCTTTATAATGAAGATGCGCAATGCACCTCTATTGTCAGCGGCTACTTTAAGGAGGAGGACACGCAGTGATCGTTAAGCAATTCAAATTGTCACAGCCCGAAAAAGAGCGGCTTATCCGGATCAAGGCAAGAACCGGTATCCAAAATTGGAATGTCCTCTGCCGGTGGGCTCTCTGCTGGTCGCTGGCCGAGTCATCTGTGCCCTGCGGCATAGTGCCTTTGTCTGACAGCAACGTTGAGATGGATTGGTCTACTTTTGCCGGCGAGTACGCAGAAATTTATGAGGCCATTATTCGCCAGCGCTGCATCAACGATGGGCTTGGAGAGGATGAAGGTACGCTTGTGAAGTATTTCAGGCTGCATTTGAACCGCGGCATCAATCATTACAGCACCCGCGATGTGTTAAAAAATTGTTCCGACCTTTTGAAGTCTGCACTACCGGAGGGGAATTCATAATGGCTGTTTATCTCGATTTCAACGCTTCTGCTCCCATTGACGAGCGCGTACTCGGCCGAATGATCGACGTTTACCGTTTTCATTACGGCAATGCCGATAGCCGCACCCATATTTTCGGGACCGATACAAAAGAGATCGTCAACACATCCAGAAAAACCATCGCGGACATCCTCCGCATTGACAGCACAGATGTTTTTTTTACAAGCGGATCCACTGAGAGCAACAATATGGCCGTCTTAGGGCTGCTTGCGTATGCCAGAGAGACCGGCCGCAACCACTTCATCACCACTTCCATCGAGCATAAATCCATCATTGAAGCAATGAAATACATGCAGAGCCAGGGCTGTTCCGTGGATTTTGTTTCTCCCGATGCTTCCGGACGGATAGAACCGCAGCAGATCCTCGACCTGGTAACGGAAAAGACCCTGCTCGTTTCCGTGATGCATGTCAACAGCGAAACGGGGATCATTCAACCCATCGAGGAGATCGGCTCAGCCCTTGCTGACACGCAGACATACTTCCACATTGACGCCACGCAAGGTTTCGGATCGCTCAATGACTCCCTGCGCCGCGCAAAATACGATATGCTCAGCATAACAGCCCACAAGCTTGGCGGGCCACAGGGCGTGGGCGCTCTGATCCTCCGGCGGGATCGCAGCTATCGGCGTCCGCCGGTAAAGCCACTGATGTACGGCGGCCAGCAAGAGCGAGGGTATCGTCCGGGCACAACACCGGTCGCTCTGGTTGCCGGTTTTGCTCTGGCGGCAGAATTATGCGATGCGGAAGCCCCAAAACACAGGGAAGCCTGTCTGGCCATCAAAAAAGAGTTTTTCCAAGCTATAAACGGGCTGCACTACTCCTTAAACGGAGACCAAGCTTACTGCTTGCCGTCCACGGTAAACATTAGCTTTCACGGTGTTGATGCAGAGGGCGTGTTCTTGGCTTTGAAAAACGACTATGCCTTTTCTAACGGCTCTGCTTGCAACTCGGGGAGCCACTCCCCCAGCTATGTGCTTGCGGCTATGGGGTTGTCTGACCGGCGGATCAGCGAAGCGGTGCGCATCTCGTGGAACGGCAGTACAGAAGTTGATTTTTCCGCATTGGCAGAATACATTAAGTCGATCGTATAAAGAAGAAGACGGCAGCAAATTGCCGTCTTCTCTCTTTTTTTCAAAATGATCACAGCCCTATCGGAACAAAGTGATACAGTATTGAAACAGTTCTGTCTGCGATGGGCTTTGCCCCGCAAGTCATAGATCCGCGCGGCGGATCAGCCGGCTTTCAGCTGCGGCAAATATGCTTCGATCTCCCCCCGAAACCGGCAGTATGGACAAACAAGCCGATCGCCGGCCGGAGAATCCGGATGAATGATATTCAGCAATTCTATCCCGCTGTTTTTGCAATCATGCCACCATTTAGACTCTAATGCAAAAGCCTCCGCCGCCGTATCCGTGTATGAAAAAACGAAATACGGGCAGCGGTAGAGATACCCGTGGGTCAACAGGCGCGTTTGCAGGCAGTGATCAGAGCGGCCTACATACCGAAAGGCAAATTTTCCATCCCTTTCATCCCCGAGAATGTATGCACCCAAGCGGCGTTTCTGCACGACCGAGCGAATCACATCGGGCGTCATACGGTATGGTGTAGCATCCATTTAAGAATGCACCTCACGATCATATTCACTCAGCGCTGTGGCCAGAGCGCTTCCCCATTGACTGCGCAGGTTATCGAATACCGCCTCATGGTTTTCAAACATAGACTCTGCCTTGGCATAAGCGAACAGCAGCAGCAAAATGGCGTTCTTGATGTTCTGCCTTTCCTGATTTGCTTCCGGCTCGGACAGATCACCACAAAGAGGCTGAAGGACATTCTTATAGAAGGGGTGGTTAACATTGAGCTTGATGATGGTGTTATTCAGCAAGTGAACGGTATCGAACAAAACCATTTTGGGATAATTGACGGGTTCGATGGAGTAAGGCTTTTTGCGGATCTCCGCCTTCTTTTGTTCCTTTTTCTGAATGTCGTTCTTTTCACTTCCCAGCGCCGCAGCCGCCAGAGCATCCACTTTCTTCTCGTCCTCAGCGGCAGTCAGTTCCTTACCCTTTTTGCTTTGGGGCAGAATGGAACCAGCCTTAGCCATAGCCTCTTCGGCCTCGCCAAAATTGCCTGCCTTTTTGCTCTCCTCAGATTTGTTTACATTCCAGGTCTCCTGCACCATTTTGCGGGCAGTCTGAACCACTTCGCTGATGGCTGCTCTGATCTGATCCCTCAAATCAGCGGTAGGCTCCGCTCCACGCTTGATATACCTGACCTGGAAATCGTTGTCGAGTTCAGGAGGAAACGAGATCTCACAGCCCCACCAACGATCCTTGTCATCCGACTTGGCTTCCCCCTTTTTGCCGGTGATATAGGGAACATGTCCGTAAAACACTTCCCTGTCAGCCCTCAAAATGGAAACGCCCTCGTTCCTGTCAATCTTACGTTTCTTCGCATCGACGCTGCCGCCAGCCCCCATAGTGGGGCGCCACTGCTCGGGAAGCAAAGACATTCGGATGGTGACATCTGCCGTTTTTCCGCCGGTTCCGGGGATCTCACGCGGAATTCGAAACTCCCCCAGAGAGATCGCCTTCGGCTCAATGGCTCCTTCGTCCGCAAGACGCTGCACATCAAAGATCGTGGGGCCGGCCATGTACAAGGGGTCGTGCAGATAAACACGTTCACCGTTCAGCTTAATCTCAAGCCCCCGTTCGATAAACTTTCGGTAGGTTTGTCCAAGATAATTGGAAAAATCCATAGTTCCATCGATCCTGTCGCACTTCTTGAGGATCACGATCGTGCCACTGGATTTATTGAGCAATTCCGCATACTCCCGGGGAGGATCCTGTACGACGGGAACCGGAATACAAATCAAATCACCCTGTTGAATGTCATCAAGGTCAATAAAAGTGTAGCGAAACGCTTCGTCGCTCCGCGTGCGAGAATACACTTCGATCCTTCTGGCCAAAGAAATGCTGCCCAAAGTCATACCCACTCCAAAGCGGCCGATACTGCGCTTTCCGCCGCCATATTCGCGGATCGACTCGCCCAAGGCCAAGCATCTATGGAGAGTGATCTCATCCATTCCGCAGCCGTCGTCGATAACAGCGATCTCGGTAATTTGGTCGGTAGCCTTTTTCTTTTCGGGCTTACGAACCTTTTCAACGGTCACCATTACGGCGATGTGCGCGGCGCCGGCCTCAACGGAGTTGTCAACGATCTCCCCCAAGCCGTTTTGAGCAGAATAGTCATTGTACCGCAGAGATTCATACATGCGGTCAACTCGGATAAGCGCAACGGAATGGTTCTGTGCGCTTTCGCTGGGGTTCATTTCAAATCTGGTTTTACTCATGGCTATTGCCTCCAATAAATTATTTCGAGTCCTGAAAAGAAAAAGGCCTTACACGGATGTAAGGCCTCTGGACAACATAATTATCGGATATATAGCAACAGATACACCGCCCCCAAGAGGACGCCGGTAGCTACTGTTCAAGTATATCATCGACAATTCTGCGCTTCTGTTCCCACGGAACTATGCCATGAGACTCTTACAAAACTCGATATAATACATATATCACATCATTTCGAGGATGTCAAGCAGTTTTTTTGCAAATTTCGCTTATTTTTAAATTTGTGCTGCAAGTATGTTTGGGAATAAAAATTGCAGCTCTGCCTTGTAAAAATACTTTTCATCTGTATTAAACACATATTGCGGTATTTTTAAAAATTCATCAGCAGAATAATCATCTTTAAACAAGCAGTTTTTTTCACTACCTTCATTTTTATGTTTGCAGGAAGTACACTTCGAGTAGCCAATTGCCTTTGACATGTTTTGAATTAGGCCATTCCAGTCAGGCATTCCTTCAACATTGCAGGAAACTCCTGCACCAACAAAAACAACCAGTTTTCCCTGTTCAGCTTTTTCTCTAAAAAGGCCAATATATTCAAGCAGTTCTTGATTATTCATTATAAGTTCCTCTTTTGCAATAATATCTTGACAAGATCATATCTGCAATGCCCGACAGCATTCTGCTCCAAAAGTCCACAGCAGCCCCCCTTGTAAATGACTTGTGGAATTATTATACCATTTAATGGAGAGCATTTCCACTATTTATCTTATGGCGACAAGATGTAATATCGCTTCGCATTGCCATCCCGCCCTCAATATGCTAAAATAACCCCATAGGAGGTGGCACCCATGCTTGATTTCAGTCGCCTGGAGCAATACCGGGAGAACAACCGCATAGAGGCCAAAAAGGCGCTGGGTGGCCTGCCCAAGAGCATTTGGGCGACCTACTCCGCCTTTGCCAACACGCTGGGCGGCATCATCCTGCTGGGCGTTATCGAGACAGCGGACAAGACCTTCGATTCCGTAGATCTGCCTGATCCCGACGGTTTGATCCGTGAATTTTGGCACATCATCAACGATCCCATGAAAGTCAGTGTCAATATTCTGGCCGAAAAAGATGTGTATGTGGAAGAGGTTGGCGGCGATCACATCGTCGTTATCAAAGTCCCCTGTGCGGATCGGGCCTACAAGCCGGTGTATGTTGACAATGACACCCGCAACACCTATCGCCGAAACGGCGAGGGTGATTACCGCTGTACATACGAGGAGTATCAGGCCATGGTGCGGGATGCGGCTGTCTGGTCGCCGGATATGCACTTGGTGCGCAGCATGGGACTTGAAGCCCTCAACTCCGAGAGTGTGCGCAGCTTCCGGCAGAGGATGAAGCTGTACCGCCCCAGACACATGTGGGAGAGCTTGGACGACACAGCATTCCTACAAAAAATTGATGCCATAGGCGATGACGGCGGCTTACTGCACCCGACTTTCGCCGGACTGCTGATGTTCGGCAATCACCAAGACATTCTCTGCGAATACCCTAATTATGCCATAACCTACCGTGAGCAGCTTGATACGAAAGGCAACTGGGAAGAAGCCCCTTGGAGCGGCAATGTCTACGAATTCTACTACTGGGCTTATAACAAACTGCAACAGAACGCGAAAAAGCCCGCCCGTCAAGCTCTGCGTGAGGTGCTGGCCAACTGCCTTGTTAATGCGGATTATCATGGCAGCGGCGGCATCATCGTCAGCAAGAGCTATCAAAAAATCACCCTCTCCAACCCCGGCAGCTTCCGTGTGCCTCTTGACACCGCCAAAAGCGGCGGCGTGTCCGACCCGCGAAACCCCGCAATGGCCCGGATGTTCCGCTTCGTGGATGTAGGCGAATACACCGGCGGCGGCATCCCCAATCTGTACCGTATTTGGAAATCCGAAGGCTGGCCGGAGCCGGTTTTCTCGGAGAGCTGCTCGCCGGATCGCGTCTCGCTTACGCTGTATATGACAGGCCACAGCGGCGCAGAAAATGCAGCCGCCGGAAAGCAAGTCCCCCTGAGCGCATTATCCCAGCGCCAGCTGCTGATCGACTATCTCACAGACCACCCCACCAGCGACCTGTTTGCACTCTCCAAATCCCTGGGCACCAGCTTGAGCCGCACGGAATCCCTCATACAGCAGCTTGCCGATGAAGGTATCGTCGTCGTGGAGGCAGGCCAAGGGAATCGACTGTATAAGCTGAAAGCGTAAGGCAGCTCAAATCCTGCGCCGCAATAGACAAAGAATAAATCATAACCACCAGTAAACTGGTGGTTTGACCTGCCCCTAAAAGGGGCTATTACGACCGTAGCCCCTAAAAGGGGCGTTGAAGGTTTGACACCGCATTACCATTTCAGGCAGCCGCTTCAAGC